>Ga0233425_10000935_pt1 | contig 69966 bp, 53 predicted proteins | sample Watercolumn_Towu_2_FD_181712 | JGI IMG/M metagenome (GOLD analysis project Ga0233425, IMG submission 181712) | Freshwater microbial communities from Lake Towuti, South Sulawesi, Indonesia - Watercolumn_Towuti2014_140_MG | ecosystem: Environmental > Aquatic > Freshwater > Lake | place... | reverse complement strand
GGACTGCGCCGCACCACCACCAACTTGTCAAAATCGAGCAGCGGATTCGCCAACAACGCCGCCCGCACCCCGGCCAACAGATCGCTGACCGACACGCTTCCCGACTGCAACAACTTCTCGCGACCGCGCTCGAACTCGGCAAGCGCCTGCCGGTGTTTCGCTCCGTCGTAGCGCCCCGGGAAACTCCGTTCCAAGTCCTCGATGGCCAGCCGCACCGCGTCGCTATTGACGTTTTCCAACGTCCTCATCTGCGCTTTGATTTCCGCCTGCTGTTCGTTGAGTCGCGCCCGCTCGGCGCGCTGTTCCGTAGTGAGCCGTTTCAGTTTCACGCCGGTGGGTACCTGCAACCGCAACGCGCAGATGTGCGGAAACGGTCCTTCGCGCTCCAGCGCGATCGTGTGCGTGCCGCGCTCGATGCGCAGCGTGCATTGCTGTTCCCACTTCGCCGACTTCGTCTGCCAACTGCCCGACACGCCGGCAAAACCGGTGTGTACCGTCTTATCATCAAGGCTGATCTCGACCGGCCGCGACTGCGCCGCCGCGTAAAGCGCCGACAACGTGTAGTCCGCCGTCACCGGAAACTCGATCACGTACTCCGCCCGGTCCGGCGAACCGCCCCCATGCCAAATGCACGAGTGCCCATCCGCATAGGGTTGCCCCGTGAGGCTTACGCGGACGTTGCCGCCGTCGAAATCCTTCGCCTCGATGGTGAACTCGTCCGCCGCCAACACCAGCAACGGCGCGTGGAGCAAGACAGTGAGGATGGCACGGACCGGTTTCATTGTTTTCTTTCGCGACCGAACCCCAATCGGGCCGAGATTTGATCAGCGTGTGCCCGGACGGTGGCGCCGATTTTCGGGATGTGTTTGCGGTCCAAATCCATCATCAGGCCGGTCGTCCAGACGGAAGCCACCGGGTAACCTGTGCGGTCGAACACCGGCGCGCCGATGCAATACACACCCTCGAACTGCTCGGCGTTGTCGAACGCATAGCCCTTCTCTACCACCGCCGCCAACGCGCGGCGCAGTTCCTCCTGCTTGGTGATCGTCCGCTCGTTAAACCGAACCAGCTTGGTGGCTGCGATCACGGATTCGCGCTCCTTTTCCGGCAGGAACGCCAGCATCGCCTTGCCGGGTGCGGAGCAATACGCCGGGACGCGATAGCCGAGCTTGGAGACGAAGCAAAACATGCGGGTGCCAATCGCCTCATCCAAGACGACGACCTCGGCTCCTTCCCGCACGCCGATGAGAACGGTGTCCACGACTTGGTCGCGTAACTCACGCATCACATCCAGCGCGTGTTCCACCAGGTTGGTCTCCGTAATGGCGCGCTGGCCGATGAGCAAGAGTTTCTGCGTCATCCCTATCTGTTTGGTCTCCGGGTCGCGGCCAACCAGCCCCAACTCTTCCAGCGCCATCACGATCCGGTAGGCGCTGGACACCGGGCAGTTCAAGTCGGCTGCAATTTCAGTGAGCACCCGTCCGCGTGGATGGTTGGAAAGGATCTCAAGAATCTGGAACCCGATCCGCAGGCTGGGAACATCGTAGTTCGGCTTGGCCTTCTTGGCCCGACTTTTCGCGTGTGCAGCATGGTTTTGCATATAAGAAATACTTTTATAACCAAAAAACTAAGCCAGACCGGCCACCAGTGTCAAGCGCCAACAACAACAGCGCCAAAAACAACTCCCGGCTTGCTTTCGACGCGCGGAACGGCGATTCCTTTCGGCCATGTCCCATACGGAACAGACGCCCGCCGTGATCAGGCGCGTTGTGCTCGCGAGTTTCATCGGCACCACCATCGAGTGGTACGACTTCTTCCTCTACGGCACGGCGGCTGCCCTCGTGTTCAACAAGCTTTTCTTCCCGACCATCGAGCCACTGGCCGGCACGATGGCGGCGTTTGGGACCTACGCTGTCGGTTTCTTCGTGCGGCCATTCGGCGGTGTGATCTTCGGCCACTTCGGCGACAAGCTCGGCCGTAAGTCAATGCTGATCACGACGCTGATGATGATGGGTGTGGCGACGTTTCTCATCGGGTTGCTGCCGACCTACAAACAGGCCGGCGTGCTCGCGCCGGTGCTGCTCGTGCTGTTGCGCTGTGTGCAGGGACTCGGCGTCGGAGGCCAGTGGGGCGGCGCGGTGTTGATGGCGGTCGAGCACGGACATCGTGGCCGGCGCGGGTTCTACGGGAGTTGGGTGCAGGCCGGCGTGCCGGCAGGGTTGGTGTTAGCCAATGGCGTTTTCTCGCTGTTCGCTGCGTTGCCGGAGAAGGATTTTCTGGCGTGGGGCTGGCGCATGCCGTTCTTGTTGGGCGTGGTGCTGCTCGGGGTCGGCTTGTACGTGCGATTGCGGGTGATGGAAAGCCCGGTCTTCACCGCGGCCAAGGAAACACAGCCCGCCCCGCGCTTGCCGGTGCTCGACGTGCTCCGCCATCATCCGCGCAATGTCCTCCTCGCGATGGGCGCGCGGTTTGCGGAGAGCGCGTCGTTCTACATCTTCACAGTGTTCGTGCTGAGCTACGGCACGAAACAACTCGGTTTCACGCAAAGCACGCTCCTCAACGCCGTGCTGGCCGGCTCCGTCATGCAACTCGTCGCGATCCCGATCTGCGGCGCGCTCTCGGACCGGTTCGGAAGGCGTCCCGTCTATCTCGGCGGCGCGCTGTCGTTGGCGCTGTTTGCGTTTCCGTTTTTCTGGCTCATGAACACCGGGGCTGCGTCGTGTGTCTGGCTGGCGATCATGATCGGCTTGGTGTGCCACGCGGCGATGTACGGCCCGCAAGCGGCGTTCTTCGCGGAATTGTTTGGCACCAATGTGCGCTACAGCGGCGCCTCGCTCGGCTATCAACTCGCCGCGCCGTTGTCCGGAGGTCTCGCGCCGCTCATCGCGACGGCGTTGCTGAGTTGGGCCGGTGGCAAACCGTGGCCCGTGGCCCTCTACCTCGTCGGCATGGCCGCCATCACATTGTTGTCCGTCTGGCTGGCAAAGGAAACGCACCGCTCAGAGATAAACTGAAGCGGCCGTCTTCCCGGTTTGCAATCCAGTAGCATGGTCATCGTGACGGCTGAGTGGTGGTTCGGATGAAACTTGCCGCCACGATGCCGATGACGGCGCATGCCGCGACGAATATCCAGCCGGGGGTGTAGTCTTTTGCGCCGTCCTTCACAATCACCAGCGCGCTGAAAATCTTGGTGGCGAATGCCGCTGCGACGTAGCCGCAGCAGTTCACGAAGCCCATCGCCTTGCCATAAACCTCCGGCGTGAAAATCTCCGCCGGCACGGCGAGGATCGGTCCCCACGCCATGTTGGCGAAGAATCCCATGCCACACAGCGCCAGCACCAACAGGCCGGGCGCGCCCGTCTTCAGCGAGGCGAGCAACAACAGAAACGGAAGTAACCCGGCGAAACAGACGATGATCATGACGCGCCGGTTGTTGCGGAACAATGTATCCGACAGCCACGAGGACGCGAAACTTCCCACCGCCGCGGCGACAAAGTAGAGAGCGTTCCACAAGCCCATCGTTGCCAGCTTGAACCCGAATGCGTCAGAGAGGTAGAGCGGAATCCAAACCAGCGCTCCCCAGTAGGCGATTTGCATGACGATGGCCACGAGCACCACGGCCATGTAGCTGCGGTTCTTGAAGAAATCGAGGAACGAGAAACTCTTCGTGGCCATGATCTGCTGCTGGGCGTTCTTGAAGTCGTCGCCCTTCAGAATCCCGGCCGCCAACTCGTCCTGATACGAGTGTTCCAATTCCTCGCGTGTGATCTTCTTGTAGTCCTCGGGCCGGTCGAAGACGAAAAGCGCGATGAGAATCAGCGGCGCAACACCGGTCGCGGCGCTGATGTAAAACACCGGCCGCCAGTCGCCAAAATAAACAGTGAGTTGAGTGGCGATGACGCTCGCCCATGCCGGCGTCAGGATCCACGCCAGCGACAACAACGCCTGCGCCCGGGCGCGGCCTTCCTTGTTGAACCAGCGCATCAGGATCCGGGCCGACGGCACCAGTTCCGTGCCGATGAGCAGGCCAAACAACGCCATCCGGAAAAAATATTCTCCCGGTGTTTTGATCAACCCCATCCAGCCGGCCATCAACGACCACGTGACAATCGAGAACAGCAGCAGCCGTTTCGCGCCGAACTTGTCGGTCAGGAAGCCGGAGATGACTTGGGCCGGTGCGTAGAAGATCATCATCAAGAACGCGCCGGTACCGATGTCGGTCGTCGTCAGGCCGATGTCCTTGGCAAAGCGCGGCGTCAACACGGTGGCAATGACCCGGTCAAGCCATTGAATGCTGTAGGCGAACAAGAGGACGCTGGCGATTGTCCAGCGATACGGGAGTCGGTTCGCCATTTAGTACGCCCCGAACTCGTACGCGGCGTCGAACATCGCAATGATGTTTTCCGGCGGGACGTTCGCTTGAATGTTGTGGATCTGGTTGAACACGTAACCGCCGCCGGGGCTGAAGATCTTGATTCGCTCCTTCACGTGCTCGCGAATCTCTGCGGGCGTCGCCTTGCCGAGCACGCTCTGTGTGTCGCAGCCACCACCCCAGAACACGAGACGGTCGCCAAATTCTTTCTTCAATCGCGCCGGGTCCATGTTGGCGGCAGAAGTTTGCACCGGATTGAGAATGTCTATGCCGGCATCAATGAAGTGCGGGATGAGACCGTAAACCGAGCCACACGAGTGCAGGAAAACTTTCCAGTGCGTGTTCGTGTGAATCCAGTCGCAGAGTTTCTTGTAGTGCGGCTTCATCATCTCCGCCCAGAGTTCGGGCCGGACGAACTCGCCGCGTTGCGTGCCGCTGTCGTCCGCCGCGATGCCCCATCCGAAGACATAATCGCCCACTGATTCTTTCACGAGCTTGAGACACTTGATGCTGGCTTCCACGGAGCGATCCATGATGTCGTGACAGGTTTCCTTTTCCGTCATCAACATCATCATCCACTCATCGGTCAGGCCCTGCGTGACGTTGCTGGTGCGGTCGGTGATCAGGCTAAGGCCGAGGAAACAAACGCCGAATCCCCAACCGAGAATCGCGTAGTCGGTGTTCTGGTACAGGTTGCGTCCGTAGTCGCGCAGCAACGCGAGATGCTCGTCGGAAACATCCGAGATTGGACGGAACTTGTTCGGGTCAATGCAGTCGCCTTGATTGAATGAGGTGTCATCGAAGTAATAGCCGCCCTTCGGCATCTGGAACGACGTGGGCGATCCGTCGGCGTTGAGGAGAATCCAATTGCCTGCGGCATCCTCGGCGATGCGCGTGCCCGGCGGGAACAACACGTTGGTGCCATCGAATAGCCGGCGCGGAATCCATTCGCTGTCGGGCCGGCTCAACGGCAACACGCACGACAAATCGAGCGGCACCACGTCCACGTGGAGCCGTCGCAGCACTTGGTCTTCAAGCGCCGCGATCATAAAACGCGGGTCAATGACCTTTGTCGGCGTCTTGATGTTGAGTTTGCGTTTGACCTTGTCGTAGGCAATCGAGGCGACGGTCGAGGCTTTCATGCCGCCGAGATCAATCGGCACGCGGTCAGGGATTTGGTGGTTGACGGCTTTAAGGACTCGTTCACGTGATGTCATGGCAGAAGCTCTAGTTGATTTGGCGCCGAGCTTAGACGTTCGGCGTGGCTTGTCAACGCGGGAAGAGGTCTTTGCAGCGATGTTTGATTCTGTTACAAGTCCGCCATGAAACGAATTCTGGCTTCATTCGCCGTATTCGCGTTGGCCGGAGTGGGCTTTGCTCATCGCGACATCCGTGTCGGCACCGACGTGAAGACCATCGCCGAAGCAATCATACAGGCACAGCCCGGCGACACGATTCATCTCGCGCCGGGCCGCTACTGGGAGTCGGCGGCGTTCCACAACAAATCCGGCGAACCCGGCCGTCCGATCACGCTCGACGGCCACGGTGCCACGCTCGATGGCAGCGAGCCGTTGAAGCCGGCGGATTGGGAGATGGTCTCGCCCGGCCTCTATCGCAACCGGAATCTGTTGCCGGTCAATCCAGCCAACCTTGGCCGGTGGTTCTTCGTTTTCGATGGCAAGATGAACCACATGGGCCGCACCAGCAAAGGGCCAAGCGCGCCGCTCAAGAAAGTCGAGGAACTTCAAGCCGGCGACTGGACGTACGTTCCCGATGCGCCCATCACCCGTGATGCGCGGCACATCAAAGGCGCGTTCTACATCAAGATTGACCCGGCGAAGACGCTCGCCGACTACCGCATCGAAGCGCCGATCCGTCCGAACGGCGTCAGCCTCAGTGGGCGTTGCGAGCACTTGGTCATCCGCAACGTGACCTCGACCCACGTCCACAACGACGGCTACAACATCCACGGCTACACGCGCGACATCGTCTTCGAGAACATCAAGGCCATCGAATGCGGCGACGACGGCGTCAGCGCGCACGACGATTGCCAGATCCGCGTCAACGGCCTCGTCTCCATCGGCAACTCGACCGGCATCTGCGACGTGGGCGACAGCGTCAGCCACTACAACCGCGTCTTCATCAAGGACTGCCTCGGCCACGACCTCTACTTTCTCGACACCAACGAACACTCCGTCAGCAACTCCGTCGTCCAATCGTCCGCGTGGCGCGGGCTGGTTGTCACCGGTCGTGCAGACACGAACAAAGTCTGCACGCTGACTCTCGACAACGTCCTCATCCGCCGCGTCGGCAAGCCTGAACCCGCGTATGTGCAAAAGAACGCCGTGCTGCGAGCCAAGCGCGTCACGTTGGAGAATCTGGAACTGGTCACACAAGGCGAAGCGACGTTCGACAATTGCCTCCTCAACGGCAAACCCAAACCTGACGGTTCGAAAGCGACCGGCGCGGACAAGGCCAGGCTGATCAAGGAAATCGTTCCGCCATGACCAAACTTCTTCCCTTGTTCGTCATCCTCCTTGTTGCCGGCATGGCGCTGGCGCAGACGCCACGACCGTGGACGACCAAACCGAACCGTTTCACACTTGCCGAATATGAGGAGACGCTGCGTTACTGGGCGGAGAAACATGCCGGCGTGTTCAGCTTCGAGAGGCGCGGAGCATCCGTCGAAGGATTGCCAATCTACCTGTTGAAGATCACCGACGCCAAATCGCCCGACGCAGACAAACAGGTGGCGCTGATCACAGCGATGCACTCCGGCGCGGAACGAACCGGCGCGACGAGTGTGATGCACTTCGTGGAATGGTTGCTTGGCAATACGCGCGAAGCGGTTGAGACACGGCGCAAACAGATCGTGTTACTGATGCCGGTGGTGAACCCGTGGGGCTACGAGACCGTTGAGAGCAACGCCAACTCGCAGGGCATTGATCCCTACAGTGGCCAGCGCGGCAAGGCGTGGAACCTCGATACGTTGACGGTCAAGGAGCCGGCCAAAGCGCCGGAGATCGTCGCAGTTCAATCTGTCTTCGACGAGTTCAAGCCGGATGTGCAGTGGGATATGCACGGCGTGCCGTTGCGTTGGAACGGCAACCAAGTCGTCGAATCATGCGGCACGGCTTACTCGAACTACTCGCTGCGCCCGTGGGACTGGCGCATCACGGAAGCGATGATCGCCGAAGCACAACGGGCGGGTTACGGCATTGACCGCGGCGAGGCTGACACGCAACGGCTGTTCTTCGGGCCGGACATGCAACCGATGAACGACCGGTTCTGGCTGGGCCGGCCGTTTTTCTACACGGCGATGTATGGCTACGCGCGCTATCACACGTTGCTCGGCACCTGCGAAGTCGGTTGGGAGGAAAGTGGCGTCGCGCGGCTCCGCGGCCTGATGCGCATCGGCAACCGCGTCTGGGAGGGCGAACAAATAGCCGGCTATCCGGTGAACGTGATGAAGTCAATCGTCGGCCAATGGCTCGTCGCCGCCGGGCGCAATGCCGCCGAGCGACGTCGCAATCGCGTCGAGTTGTGGCAGCGTCAAGGCACATTCACGATGGGCGTGCTCTACCCGCAGACGGATTGCCGCATCGGTCTGGTCGTGGCGACCACGGCAAAAGGCGCGAAGTTGATGGATGCTGATCCGAAGAAGTTTGTTACGAAACTCGAAACGCTCCCTGACTACGACGCGACGGCGATCCGCGCGTTTCTCGAAGCGGGACCGGAAACGAAGATTTACTACGAACCGCCTGACCGTAAGCCGGAGGATCGTCCGCTCGACGCAGCGTTCGCGTTCCGTTTGCGCATTCCGTATCGCAACCCGAAGCAACTCGACTTGCGGCTGAACGGCCACGCCTTGCAGCAAGGTTATCAACGCTGGTTTGGCGACGGCTTCACACAGATCGAAGTGGTTGTTCCACGTATCGCAGATCTGTTCGTCGTGACCTGCGCCTACAAACCCGACGTGCAACGCACCTACGGCTGGCGTCCGCCACCGGGGGCGCTGGAACGACTGAAGAAGTGACTATGAGCAAACTCCTCGCATCTTTCATCATCACTGTTATGGTGAGTGTCGCCTACGCAGGCGAGACGGCCTTCTTCGCCTTCGATGATGTGTCCATTCCGTGGCGCAGCAACCTCAAACTCACGATGGTCACCGCGGACAAACATCCCGCCAATCCCGTCTTGAAACGCGGTCCCGCGGGATCGCCCGACCACGGCCATGCCATCATGTACGGCAGTGTGCTGCACATCGGCGGAAAGTTCCGGATGTGGTATCTCGGCATGTCGCAGACTGTCATTGAGCGCGGCAACGCACCGGGCTGGTGGCGGCCGATGTGTTACGCGGAGAGCGACGACGGCGTGCATTGGACGAAACCGGACCTGGGCCTCGTCAAGTTCAACGGATCAAAGAAGAACAACATCTGCCTCATCGAGAGCGAAGTCTTCTCGCTCTCGCGCGTGAACGATTTCCTCACCGTGCTGCACGAACCGGACGAACCCGACCGCTCGAAACGCTACAAGTGCGCCTTCATCGCGCATCCGCCATTCGACGACGTGCGCGGCGGTCGCAGCAAGATCGGCCCCAACGAAAGTCGCTGGGGCGCGTTCATCTGCGCGACGAGTGCCGACGGCCTGCGTTGGAAGGTCGTGGGCGACCGTCCCGCGAACGCCGGTGGCGAGCGGTTTGAAGTCAGCGGCTTGTATCGCTTCGGCGGTTTCTACTACGCGCCCGACCAGTTGATTTCGCCGTGGATGTTCCTTCCCGACGGACGCAACGTGGGCCGCGCGATGCGCGTCTATCGCAGCCCGGATTTCATCCACTGGGACCAAACCCCCGCCCTCGGTTTCGTGCGGCCCGGCCAACTCATCGCGCAACCGCTGACGGGCCAGCAGACGCACATGGGAGCCGGTACCTGGAATCGCGGCAACGTCCTGCTCGGCCTCTACGGCCAGTGGCAGGACGCGCCGCAAAAACCGCCGAAGGGCGCGAAGACGCATTTGCTCGGCACGCGCATTGACCTCGGTTTCATCCTGAGCAACGACGGCATTCACTGGCGCGAGCCGGTCGCCGACCACAAAACCATCGCGCGCGGCAAGGACAGCGAGTGGGACAGCATCGCGTTGCTGCAAGCCCACGCGTTCGCCAACGTCGGCGAGCAGACGTACCTGTGGTATTCGCACTGGGACTGCGACGGCGAGTTTCGGAACCAAGACATCGGCCTTGCCACGCTGCGCCGCGACGGCTTCGGCTATCTCAGCCCGATGAAGACCGATGCGCCGGCGACTTGCGAGACAGCGTTCTTCAACGCGGAGAGAGGCGCGAAACTGTTCGTCAACGCCGAGTCGCCGCTGAAGATCGAGTTGCTGAACGAGAAGCTCAAAGTCATCGGCAGCGCGGACGTGACCAAGTCGGGAACTTGCGTCGAAGCGCTCACGTTGCCGCGTGGACGCATCGCCGTACGCGTCTCCTTCGCCGCCGGCAATGCAGCGAAACTTTACGCGCTCTACGTTGTTTCAGACAGGTAAATCATGAAAACCATCCTCACAGTCCTCTTTGCGTTTCTTTGCAGCCAATTGTTTGCCGCGCGTCCCAACGTCATCGTGATTCTCTCTGACGACGTCGGCTACGGCGATGTAGGTTGTTACGGCGCAACGAAGATCAAGACGCCGAACCTTGACCGGCTCGCGAGGGAAGGTCGCCGGTTCACCAACGCGTACACGCCCGGCTCGGTCTGTTCGCCGACGCGCTACGGCCTGATGGTCGGACGTTATTTCTGGCGCGAGCCGCGGCATCATCCCACCGGCGTCCACGCGCCCGGCGGGCCGCTGCTGTTCGATCTCGACCGGATCACGCTCGCCAAACTCTTCCAGAAAAACGGTTACGCCACCGGCGCTGTCGGCAAGTGGCACCTCGGCCTCGGCCCCGGCGACAACCCGTCCATCCGCTACGATTTCAGCCAGGAAGAAATCAAACCGGGACCGCTCGAAGTCGGCTTCGATTACTTCTACGGCATGGCCGCCAACGTCGGCAACTCGCCGCACATCTATATCGAGAACCATCGCTTCGTCGGACGCAAACCCGGTGACAAGGTTGAGATGATTGGCCGGGGTGATGTCAAGCCGTGGAGTCCCGACGCCGAGTTCAAGGAGGACCGCGTCGCCGGCGACATCGCGAAGAAGGCCGTCGAGTTCATCAAACGCCCGAAGGACAAGCCGTTCTTTCTCTACTACGCCACGAACATCGCCCACAACAACATCACGCCCGCGCCGGAGTTTGCCGGCAAGAGCGCGTGCGGGACCTACGGCGATTTCGTGCAGGAACTCGACGCGCACGTCGGCTGGGTATTCGACGCATTGCAACAAACCGGCGTGCTCGACAACACGCTGATCATCTTCACCAGCGACAACGGCGGCGTGGTCGCCGAAAACGAGCGTCTCGCCGCGCAGTGGCAGGCGAAGCAGATGGGGCACGCCATTTGCGGTGCGTTGCGCGGACGCAAACACAGCATTTACGAAGGCGGTTTCCGCGTGCCGTTCATCGTCCGATGGCCCGGTAATGTTCCGGCTGGCACGCAAAGCGATGAGGTGCTCTGTTTGAACGACGTGCTCGCCAGTTGCGCCGCGTTGCTTGGCGAGAAATTGCCCGCCAACGCCGGCGAAGACAGTTTCAACATGTTGCCGCTCTGGAAAGGCGAGCCAAACGCGCAAGGACGCGCCAGTGTGATTCTCGACTCCGCCCTCGGCGTCTTCGCCATTCGCGCCGGCGACTGGAAGTTGATTCAGCGTACCGAATTCAGCGAGCCGCCAGCCAAGGGCAAGAAAGCCAGGCCGAATCCGGAAAACCAAAATCAGCTTTACAACCTCGCCGCCGATCCCGCCGAGACGAAGAATCTCTGGTCGGAGAAGCCCGACGTTGTGAAACGACTCACCGCGTTGCTCGCAGAAGCGAAGAAGAACGGTCGCACCCGGCCTTGAAAGCAACACCATGGAACCACGCCGCACACATGCTCTGATTTCATCCCAAGGCCATTTGCTTGCCGACGTGCGCCGATTGATTTTGCAGACGCGCGCGGGCGTGGCCGTCACCGTCAACGCGGCACTGGTTACGCTCTATTGGCAGATCGGCCGCCGCATTCAACAGGACATCCTCAAGCAAAAGCGGGCTGAGTATGGCGAACGAATTGTGTCCGCACTGAGTACACAATTGACCGCCGAATTTGGCCGGGGATTTGGGGCGCGCAATCTTTTCCGCATGATCCGTTTCGCGGAGACGTTTCCGGATTTCAAGATTGTGTCCGCACTGCGGACACAATTGGGATGGACGCATTTCCGTCAGATCATCGCGCTGGAAGAACCGCTCCAACGCGATTTCTATGCCGAGATGTGCCGCCTCGAACGTTGGAGCACCCGCACGCTCGAAAAGAAAATCAACTCCCTGCTCTTTGCGCGCACTGCCCTCTCCAAGAAACCCGAAAAACTCATCCGGCAGGAACTCGACTCCCTACGGGCCGATGATCAACTCACGCCTGCCCTTGTCTTTCGCGATCCCTACGTTCTCGACTTCCTCGGTTTGAAGGATGCCTATGCGGAGAAGGACATCGAAGCCGCCATCATCCGCGAAATGGAATCCTTCATCCTTGAACTCGGCGTCGGCTTCGCCTTCGTTGCGCGCCAGAAACGGATGCAAATTGACGACGCCGATTACTACCTCGATCTGTTGTTTTATCACCGCAAACTGCGCCGCCTCGTTGCCCTTGATCTCAAGCTCGGCGAGTTCACCGCCGCCGACAAAGGGCAGATGGAACTGTACCTGAGCTGGCTGAAACATCACGAATGTGAACCCGGCGAAGCGTCCCCGCTCGGCATCATCCTCTGCGCCGGCAAACGCCAACAGCACGTCGAATTGCTCGAACTCGAAAAAAGCGGCATCCACGTCGCCAGCTACCTCGCGAAATCGCTGCCCAAGAAACAACTCGAACGCAAACTTCACGAAGCTGTCCGCCTCGCCCGTGCCGCACTTGCCCGCCGCGAAACCATTCCAGCGAGCGTGATTCGATGAAACTCAACGGCGTTTTCCTTGTCGGCATCCTCGCAGTTGCTTGCATCTGCCACGCTGCCGACAAGCCCAATCTCCTCTGGATCACCGCCGAGGACATTTGTCCGAACCTCGGCTGCTACGGCGACAAAGACGCGGTGACGCCGAACCTCGATAAGTTCGCGGCGCAAAGCGTGCGGTTCAACAACTGTTTCTCGGTTCACCCGTGTTGTTCGCCGAGTCGGTCGTGCTTGGCCACGGGCGTTTACCCGACACGGCTCGGCACCTTCCAGCATCGCGGCAAGATGTGGGTGAACCCGGACTTGGTGAAATGTTTTCCGACATTGCTGCGCGGGGCGGGTTACTACACGTTCAATGGCAGCCGCGGCGGAGGCCAGAAGACTGACTACAACTTCACGCCGGAAGATCAGCCGTGGGACAAGATCGGCTCGAAGGAGATCGAGTGGCGACATCGCGCCGCTGGTCAGCCGTTCTTTGGCCAGATCAACATTGCCTGCACACATCAAAGCCAGTACGGCCAGCGCAAAGCCAAGACCCGCACACACGATCCCGCCAAGGTCCACGTGCCACCCTATCATCCCGACACGCCGGCGGTGCGCGAGATTTGGGCCGAGTACCACGACCGGGTCACCCAGATGGACGGCGAGTTCGCGGCGTTGTTGAAGATGCTCGATGACGACAATCTCGCAGACAACACGATCATCTTTTTCTTCGGCGACAACGGCCACGGCATTCCCGGCGGCAAAGTCTGGCTCTGGGACCAAGGCTCGCACGTTCCATTGATCATCCACTTCCCGAAGAAGTGGAAACATCACGCGCCGGGCAGCGTCAGCGACCGGCTCGTCAGTTTCCTCGACTTCGCGCCGACGATGCTCTCACTGGCCGGAGTCGAGATTCCTCGCTACATGCAGGGTACTGCGTTTCTCGGCGACAAAGCCGGTGCGCCGCGCCGGTACGTTCACGCCGCGCGCGACTTTCACGACAGCGCGGACTTCGACACCAGTCGCATGGTGCGCGACGCGCGGTTCCATTACATCCGCAATTTCATGCCGCACATCGGCTGGGACGCGATCCAGTACAGTTGGGAGAAAGCGCCGTTCATGCTCGAAGAATGGCGTCAGTTCGCCGAGGCGGGAAAACTCAAGCCCGACACGCGCCAAGCCTGTTTCTTCCGACGCACCAAACCGGTCGAAGAACTGTACGACATGCAGACCGATCCGTATCAGATGCGGAATCTCGCCGGTGACCCGAAGCACCAAGAGACGCTCGGACGAATGCGGGCCGAGTGTCTGCGTTGGATGCTGGAGAACCGCGATCTTGGCTTGTTGTCGCAATACGAACTCTACGTCCGCTCCGAGAAAGATTCGCCGCTCGAAATGGGCGCCGACCCGAAACGCAATCCGATCCGGCAATTGTTCGTCGCCGCGAATCTGACAACGTTGCCGCAGTTGTGCGCAGTGTTGAAGGCCGACGACGGCGCGGTGCGACGCTGGGGCGCGATTGGTTTGTTGTCGCTGCGTGAAAAGGCTGCGCCGGCGACGGAAGCGTTGGTCGCCGCGTTGAAGGATTCGTCGCCCGACGTGCGGATGACGGCGGCGGAGGCGCTTTGTGGTTTGGGCTGCGCTGACGATGCGATGCCGGTGTTGATCGAACTTCTGTCGCACGAGAGCCGGATCATCCGCAACGAGACGCTGCTGGCCATCTGCCGGATTGGTCCGGCTGCCAAACCCACTTTACCGCACTTGGACAAGGCGCTTCCGTCATGCCAGCATAGCGGCATCTGGTCGCACGATAACATTGCCGAGTTGATCGCCCTCGCCCGTGCCTGCGTTGACGGTGAATCACCGGCCAAACTCAGCCTGACCCGCCAGAAATACATCCCATGAAAATCATCACAGTAATCATCACTGCCGTTCTGTTGACCGGTGCCCTTCATGCAGCGGGCAAGCCGAACATCCTGTTCTTGCTTTCCGACGACCACAGCTATCCGTATCTCGGCTGCTACGGCAACCCGGACGTGCGCACGCCAAACCTCGACCGTTTCGCTGCGCAAGGCTTGCGCTGCGACCGGATGTTCGTCTGTTGTCCGCAATGCGTCCCGTCGCGCGCCTCGCTGATGACGGGCCGCTCGCCCGTCGCGGTGCGGATGGTGCGGTTCACGTCACCGCTTCCAACGGAAGTGCCGGCGCTGCCGGAGTTGCTGCGCGACAAGGGCGGCTACTTCACCGGCATCGCGGGGCGGCATTATCATCTGGAAGGTCCGACGGCCGGCCGCGCCCCGGAGATTGCCGGGGTCATCGAGAAACATGGTTTGCGCACGTTTCCCAAGCGCGTGGACTACTTGGAGAAAACTTCCACCAACATGAAAGGCTTCGGCACCAAGCTCGCGGCGTTTCTCGACAAAGCACCGGCGGGCAAACCGTGGTTCTTCTGGCTTGGTTTCTCCGACCCGCATCACGCTTGGACCACCCAAGGCCCGCGCGGCGTGCCCGACGCGGCGAAACTCAGATTGCCACCGCACCTGCCGGACTTGCCCGGCGTGCGCGGCGATCTTGCGCGCTACATCGCCGAAGTCGAACACCTCGATGGCGACGTGCAGGACGTGCTCGACACGCTCCAGAAACGCGGTCTCGCCGACAACACGCTCGTCGTATTCATGGGCGACAACGGCATGGCGTTGCCGCACGGCAAAGGCGCGCTGCACGATCCCGGCATCGCCGTCCCGCTGCTGGTTCGCTGGCCCGGCGTAATCAAATCAGGCCGCGTCACCCGCGCGCTGATTTCCGGCGAGGACTTCGCGCCGACAATGCTCGAAGCCGCCGGTGTCATGCCGCCGAAAGAGATGAGCGGCGTCAGTTATCTCAAGTTGTTGCGGGACGATCCATCGTTCACGTCGCGCAAATACCTTTTCGCCGAACGCGGCCCGCACGGCGGCGACGGCACCATGAAGCCGGACGTGCTCGCCTCGACGTTCGACCTCGTCCGGTGCGTGCGTTCTGACAAGTTCAAGCTCATTTACAACTGCACGCCGCACGGCGCCGTTGCGCCCGTGGACAGCCAGCGCGACCCCGGCTGGCAGGAGATGCAGGCTGCGCACGCCGCCGGCAAACTCGCCGAGCCGTTCGTGAAAGCCTACTTCACGTCGCCGCGCCCGACCTTCGAGTTGTACGACCTCGACGCCGATCCCGGTGAACTTCGCAACCTCGCCGGCGATCCGAAGTATCAAGAAGTCGAGTTGGAACTGAAGCGCGCGCTCACCGAGAAGATGGTCCTCGATTGGGACTTCCTCCCGACACCGTTGAAATGAGTCTCGCGGTCGCGTCGCTCGTACCTCACAGCTTGCATCTCCGCGCTGCTATCGGTACGATGCGCGCGAGGTGCAGCTATGAAGACAATGCAAACTTTGGCAGTGTCGTTCATGATGGTGCTCGGCGCGTGCGCGCCCACGCGGTTTGCGGAGCCGGTGAAGGATGAATTCCGAAATCAATTCTTCGAACTTTGCGACATGGCCGCCGCCCAACTCAGCGCCGGCCAGCACCAGAAAGCGTGTTTCATTGACAGCTACGCGGTGCGCGCGTTGTGCGTTGCCTACGACATGACCGGCAAGCGGGCGTATCTGGACGCCTGCAAGACTTGGTCGGAGGCGATGGTCGCATTCCAGGACAAGATGGTTCCGCGCGGGGCGTACTACATGAACTACGGTCGCAAGCCCGGCGAAACCGAAGGCGGCTGGTATGTGGCCGACAGCTCCAGCATCGCGATGGGCGTGCTGGCCACGGCGGTCCGGTGCAGCGGCCCGGAGAAACAGCGTTTTCTGAACTCAGCAAAATCCTTCGCCGCGCTGGTGATGGACAACTACATCGGCCCATCCGGCGGAATCCGCAACGGCCTCTGGCCGAAGTTCGACGGCGAGTGGTGGTGCAGTTCCGGCATCTTTGGCTCGCTGGCGTTCCTGCTATACGATGAAACGCGCGACGAACGATACCTCAAGGTCGCGCTGGGCACTGTGAACTGGTTGAATCGTCTCGACCTCGACAAGACCGAACCGTATCCACTGTCCGACATGGGGCCGACGCTGCCGATGTATGTGTTCGAAGCTCACTCGGCGGGACTGCGTCATTTGAAACCGGGCAACTCGATGGCGCAGATCGCGTGGGCGGTCAAATGGATGGACCAACAGCAGAACAAACCGCCGGCGGAACGACAGTGGCAGCCCGCGCTCCGTTGGGGGATGAAGTTCGGCGGCCTGCCCTTTCATCAATACGTCTGGGCGCGTCTCCTGCCCGACCGAAAACCGCTGGCGGCATCGGCTGACCGCGAGATGGAGCGGTTGGCGGGAATTGTTTTCGCGAAGAAACCCGAACTGACCCAGCTTGCCGTCTTCATGATGATGTCGTACGCCGAGCGCCTGAGTCCGGGAACGGTGTATCGGAGCAGCAAGAAACCACAAGGTAGCGGGGCATGACTGCACAATTGACATTGCTTTGCCTGACTCTGCTGGCTACGGCGGCTGTGGCCCAGAGCAAACCGCCGGCGTTACCGAAAGTGCTGCTCATAGGCGATTCCGGTTACGCGCCGCTCGTCACAAAACGATTGGCCGGCAAAACCATCGTTGTCAGTTCGGCTAATCTCGGCGATCTCGACGACTTGCTCAAACGCGAGAAACCGTCGGTCGTGCATTTCAGTTGCGGACCGGACACCGATCTCGCGAAGGTAGTTGCGCGTTTGAAGCGGGAGCCTTCCATCGCGCCGGTGTTCGCCAGCACACCGGATGCGCGCTGCAACGCCGTCATGCACGAGGCAAACATCCCGGTCCACGTCTTACCCGTCGGCGACTCCGAACGCGTCGCCGAAGCTGTCGCCGATTGCGTGATGCGACAGTGGAGCGTACTGCAATACTCAAAGTGGAGTCCGTCGCACCCCGGCGGCCCCGAAGCCGCAGCGAAATACCGCAAGGCGGAGGCCGAACACGATGCTGAGGTCCCGGCGATGTACAAGAATCTGCCGATTGGGAAGTTCAGCGTGCCGAAAGACGCTGCGACGTGGCGGAAACAACGCCCGGAAGTTTTGCGCGCCGTCGTCAATTCGCTCGGCGACCTGCCGCCGCGACCAGCGAAGACCACCGCGCGACTCGTGAGCCGCGAGTTACGTCGTGGCTACACGCTCGAACGCGTCTCGATTGACAACGGCGTCGGCAACGACATCAGCGCGTTGGTACTGGTGCCGGAGAAACGTCAGCGGCCCGCGCCGGCGATCCTCTGGCTGCACTCCTCGACCCCCGACAAGAACGCGCTCATCACGCCCGGCAGCGATCCGGAAAGCATCGGCGAAGCATTTGTCCGCAACGGCTACGTCGTGGTCGCGCCCGACGCTTGGTATTACGGTGACCGCGCGGAGAACGTCCCCAGCGGTCCGCGTGATGTTTATCATCGCGGTGTCCCGCCGCACGCGGACATCACGCAGAACAGTCTGTTGAAGCTGAACCTTTGGCTGGGCCGCACGTTGTGGGGCATGATGGTGCGCGACGACCAGATCGCGCTCGATTATCTTTGCCAACGCACGGAGGTTGACTCGAAGCGGATCGGCGCCACCGGCATGAGCATGGGCAGCACCCGCTCGTGGTGGCTCGCCGCAGTGGACGAACGGGTTGCGGCCACGGTTGGCGTCGCCTGCCTGACGCGCTATGAGAACCTCATCCTTCACGGCAACCTGAAGGCACACGGCCTCTACTACTTCACCTACGGCCTGTTGAAACACTTCGACACCGAAGGCGTCATCGCGCTGCTCGCGCCGCGTCCGTTCCTCGCGTTGACCGGCGACATTGATTACGGCTCGCCCGTTGACGGCATCAGAGTCATCGAGGAAAAAGTCAGCGCCGTCTATCGCGCCGTCGGCGCGCCCGACCATTTCAAGAGCATCGTCTATCAAGACACTGGCCACGTGTACACCGCCGAAATGCGCGCCGAAATGCTTGCTTGGTTCGCGCGTTGGCTGAAGCCCTTCTAGCCGGATTGTCGGTTGATAACTCGATCTTGCGGATGGGATATCTTGGGCAACAAAAGAGAGAGTCGAGCTTTCAACTAGCTAACCTCCGTCTCCAACTTCTGACGAACTGCTTTCTGCTACGCTCGACTCTCCGACTCACAATAACCCCGGCCACACAAAAAGCAACCGTCAAGCCTTACTCGACCTCGATGTAGCAGTCTTTCTCAGTCCACTTGGCTTGTGGAAACTCCTTGTTGCGATCCACCACGACATTGCCCTTGTCATTCACACTGATACCGTGGCGAATGAGACCCGTTGCGGCTGGGCCAACGACAACAAGCCCTTCAGCGTCAAAGACAGACCCGTGACTGCCACAAAGAACACGCGAGGCGTTGTCTGGGTCGCGTCGGAGAGCGTTGCCCATGTGAGGACAGGAGGTGCTGGCGGCGAAGAGGCGGCCTTGATAGCGGATGACGAAGAAATCATCCGCGACGAAATCCTCGGAGATGCCGTCCTTTGAATACTTCGTGAGAGGGCCAATATCCACAGGCTCCAGTTTCTTTTTTGGTTTCTCGGCTGCTCGACTCACCGCACAGAGAACACATCCGGAACCGACCGCAAGAAACTGCCGTCGGTTGATCAATGGCGAACAATCATCAGAAAGAAGATTCCCATCGGTTTTCATCGAGAACATAATGATGTCATCCACCTGTCGTGTCAACCCTTCGCATCGGCCGCGTGTACATCGCCGAGACGCGCACTGAACTGCTCGCATGGTTCAAGTAATCTGACACATCCGGAACAAAATCGCCCGGCCCCTGAAGTCTTGACGTAGGCGGAAACACAACTCCATTTTGAGTTTGCACTCGCCAACGCATCGTCGCGTGGTATCCTCCGACTCCAACGAAGGAGCAACGATGAGATTCTCACGACGCAAATTCCTGAAACGAGTCGCACAGGCAACCGCCGTCGCGACACTCATTGCTTGCCGTGCCGGGATGGCAGCGGCACCGGCCCCACCGGGCGACGTCGAGAAGCGGGCGGTGACCATCTGGAGCGACGGCGTGCGGATGGCGGGCGACCTCTATCTGCCGAAAGGGTTGAAGAAGGATGCGAAGCTTCCCGCTGTCTTGTTTTGCGCCGGCACAGGCGGAACAAAGAAAGGCACGCCGGTACAACTTGCGCCACGGTTCGTGCAAGCGGGGTTCGTGTTCATGGCATTCGACTACCGTGGCTGGGGTGAGAGCGACAGCCGGTTGATGTCGCTCGACAAACAGCCCGCCCCTGACGCGAAGAGCGAGGTCACGGTTCGCACACGGGCCATCCGCTGGCAGATGGATTTCGCCGACCAAGCGATGGACATTCGCGCCGCGATCAGTTTCCTCGCGGGCGATCCGAACGTTGATCCGCAGCGAATCGGCATTCTCGGCACCAGTTACGGCGGTGGACTGGTGACGTGGACTGCCGGCAACGATCCGCGCGTCAAATGCGTCGCCGCGCAAGTCGGCGGCATGGGCGGCGGACGCGGCCCCGCGGTGGAACGTAACGCCTACGACCTCGCGACCAAGCAGGCGCGCGCCGAGACCGAGCCGGTGCCGTTCGAGACCGGCAAGATGGGCGGAAAGATGGCGCGTTACGAGAATATGCGTGTCAACCCGGTGAAAAGCATCGGCTACAGCGCCATGGAGGCGGCGGAGAAAATCCGCGTGCCGATGATCATCATTGACGCCGAGAACGACGAGCTGATAGACCGCCACAAGAACGGTGAGCAAGTCTCAGAGATTTTGAAAAAGAACCACGTGCCGGTGGCCTATCACGTCCTCCGGGGCATGACGCACTACAGTATTTACCGCATTGGTTTCGAGGAAGCCACGCGGCTCGAACTGGAATGGTTCACCAAGCATCTGAAAAAGCAGCCATGAGACACAGTATCGTTCTCCTGGCTCCCCGGCGGTTGGCGTCGCTGGCCGGGCCGGCCAGCCGGAACATTTCCGGAACAGGACGTAACGCTTGCTCTTGCCGGCTCGCGTGGCATACTCCGCCGGCATGACCAAGAGTCTTTAATATGACGGTTCACATCCATCCTCATGCCCGTCAGCGCATGGCCGAACGCGGTGCAACGGAGGCGGAGATTATGGCCACCGTTGAGCAGGGCGAGAAATATCCGGCGAAGTTTGGGCGCACGGGTTTTCGTCGCAACTTCACGTTTGCCGAACAGTGGCAGGGACGTGTTTATCGCACCAAACAGGTGGAAGTGATCGCGGTGGCAGAACACGACTGGCTTGTGCTCACGGTCATCGTGAAGTATTTTTGAACCGAGGCGATTGATTATGAAACTAACTTACGATCCGCGTTACAACATTGCGTACCTGAGATTCCATGAGAAGGCTGGCACCGTGGATACCATCCACGTCAGCGACGAACTGAATGTTGACCTCGCGCCGGACGGCACGATTTACGGGATTGAATTGCTCAACGCCAACGAGCAACTTCGCGGCGAGGATCGCGGCAAGCTGGTTGTCATCAACGAAGCAAAGGACGAACACACCGAACTCCCTCTCGACGTGGCAGCCCCGGTAGCCCTCGTGCGCGAAAAACCCACCCCCAAATATGGCACATGATCGCCGCCCGCAGTTGTGAAGGCGTCTGTATCGGCACATCCGTGAGACACAGGATCGCTCTCCGTGCTCCCCGGCGGTTGGCGTCGCTGGCCGGGCCGGCCAGCCGGAACATTTCCGGCTTGCCTGCTGAAGCCTTGGCGAAGGCGGGAACACGACGCCCAATCGCCGCGGGATGACGGGAGACCGGCGGTCAGATAAGTGCGCGGTCGAAGACCGGCGCACAACGCTCCGGCGATCAGCTCAGGCCGCCTGCGGCCTTTCCATCTCAATCGCCGCAATGTGCAAGCCAGAGACAATCACCTCGCTGTCGTCATCGAACCAGACCAACAGACGCGACCCCTGCGGATTCACGTTGGCGTGGTCCGGGCTGGACACTCGGTAATGCTGTCCGCTGCTGCTCACCACGGCGAAGGGCGCGAATGGGCGAGCTTCCAGCAATTTGCGAATATCAGTAATCATAGGCCATGTATAGCCCCGTCTGGCGCCGAATGCAATCTCGCACCTCACCCGGCAAACCTTGCTTTCCTTCGTCCCGCCGTAGCCGCCGAACATTGCCTTGGTTTCGAGGAAGCGACGCGGCTCGAACTGGAATGGTTCACCAAGCATCTGAAAAAGCAGCCCTGAGACACATGATCGCTCTTCTGGCTCCCCGGCGGTTGGCGTCGCTGGCCGGGCCGGCCAGCCGGAACATTTCCGGCTTGCCCGCTGAAGCCTTGGCGAAGGCGGGAACACAACGCCCAATCGCCGCGGGATGACGGGAGACCGGCGGTCAGATAAGTGCGCGGTCGAAGACCGGCGCATAACGTAAAAGGTGAGCGACGTGGGCGCTAGCCCGCGTTCGCTCCACCGTACAGTTCGGCCATTTAGCTTCCGCCATGGTCAACATGTACCGCATACGCCCATGTGAAATCCGAAGAGCACATAAGAAGGCAATACTTCCCTCGCTCCTCCCGTCGGTAGCAGATTACTGGAGCGCTCTGGGACGCAACTGGCACCAACTTCTTGAACGATTCATACCGGTGCATGGTCTCCGAAATCCAATCTTCCTGCGTGAATCCGGCCTTCGCGATTGCAGCTTTCAACTCTTCAGGCTGCGCACGGAAGAATACGTCGTAAGCCTGCTCGCGTAGTCCTCCTGATTTATGCACCACGTCACGTGCGGAACTAATCGTCGTACCATTCATCACCAACGAAATAATGTACTGTCCCAAATCTTTTCGTCCGCAGCCGCATGCCGTCAAAAGCGCGAGGAGGGATAGGAACGCTGCTGCTCTTTTCTTCATGCCGAACATGATGATTCGCCGGAGCGCGGGGCACGGCATCGTGCTGGGTTGACTTCGCTAAGTCGTTCCGCTCTCACAAGCGGATGTAATCCGATTGGCCCCCCTTTTGTCAAAGAGAATCCCCGGAACATTTCCGGAACACGACGCCAAATCGTTCGGAGGTCGTTCATATACCGGGAATGACCTTCGGAGCGTTTCGGAGGTCGTTCAAATTCCGGGAGTGAGGTTCGGAGCGTTTCGGAGGTCGTCCGTATTCCGGGAGTGACCTTCGGAACGTTTCGGAGGTCGTTCAAATTCCGGGAGTGACCTTCGGAACGTTTTGGCGCTCGTTCAAATTCCGGGAGTAAGCTCCGCAGCGGGGAAATGGCGGTTTTCCGACTTGAAGTTCGTGCGCTGGTTGCCGTCCAATGCCATAGCCATCAATCGGAAAGAACCAAATCATGAACCCACCCAACACACAACTGACCCGACGCGAGTTTCTGAAACGGGTCGCACAAGTAACCGTAGCCGCGCCGCTGTTTGCCTACGCGGCCCCACGCGGATCGCGAATCTCGTATTTCTGCAACGGCCAGATTCACGTGAACGAGGTGGGCCAGCCAGAACGCAAGCCGCTGACCTCTGGTCAACCCTGGGATTTCAAACCGTCGTGGTCGAAGACCGGCAATCACCTCGTCTGTTTCCGCAGGCTCAAAGACGATCCGGTCGTGAGCAACTGGAAGAGCGCCATCTTCATCATCACCGCGGACGGCACTGGCTTTCACACGTTGAGCGACGGCACGCACACGGATTTCAATCCGACGTGGACGCGCGATGGCCTCAACTCGCCGATCTGGAACCGGAAGAACGAGAAGGGCGCCGGCGGCTACCACGTGATGCAGGGCAAGATCGGCGCTGAGCCAGGCCAAGAGATCGCGCTCACCGACGAGAGTTTTCATACGTGGGGGCACTCGTGCCTCATGGATGGACGGATCGTCGTGACCTCGAATCCCCCGAAGTTGGGCGGGGGAATTTTCCTGCTGACGCGCCGAGAAGGGCCAAAACCAGTTTACGAACGTGTTCAGTGCGAACTGGCGCAAAAGGGCTTCTTTCACAGGATGAGCGTTTCTCCGAGCGAGAAAAAAATCTGTTTCGAGTTCATCTCTTACGCGCGACAGAAAGAAATGAAAACCGGAGAACCCGGCCACACGCTTTACGTCGCGGACTTCGATGTGCGCGAGCGCACGATCACGAACCTCAAGCCATTCGCCAACGAGGCCGGGAAGAAGCTTTGGTTTGCGTATGCGCGTTGGATTGATGGCGAGTCGGCAATCGTTTACCACTCCAGCGAAACCGGCAAGAACCAACTCTACGTTTACCGATTGGACGACGGCTCGATCAAGCGCGTGTCAACGAATCCGAAAGCCGACTACCGCTATCCACACGGAGAAGCCGCCCCGTGTTGAAGACAACAAAGAACGATTTTGTTCGTCCTATGATTGCTTTGATCGTAACCACGTTGGTTGCTGTGTTGTGTCTGGCGACACAGTCATTCGCTGCCGATATGGCCAAGACACGGCTGAACGTCTTGTTGATTGTCTCCGAGGACACAAGCCCGCATCTTGGTTGCTATGGCGACACCACGGTGCCGACGCCGAATCTTGACCGTCTGGCCACTGAGGGGATCCGGTTTACGAGGGCGTATGTGACGACGGCCAGCTGCAGCGAGTCGCGCAGCAGTTTGTTCACCGGATTATATCCACACCAGAACGGCCAGATCGGCTTGGCGACGCACAACTTCAGCATGTACCGGTCGTGGCCCAACATCCCCAGTCTGCTCAAGCAGGCCGGCTATCGCACGGGTGTCCTCGGCAAGATTCACGTCAATCCGGAGTCTGCGTTCCCGTTCGACTTGCATTGGCGCGACCCGAAGTTTTGCAGCTTCGACAAACGCGATGTCCGCAAGATGGCCGAAGTCGCGGGAGAGTTCATGCGCGCCTCGCGCGAGCCGTTCTTTCTGATGGTGAATTATCCCGATACTCACTTGCCTTTCCTCGCCCAGCAGAATGGCATTCCTGAACGACCGTTGACTGCCAACGAAGTGAAGACACCGCCAAGCGTCGGGCTGGACACGCCACGATTTCGTCGCGACCTCGCCAACTACTACAACTGCGTCCAGCGTCTGGACACAGGCATCGGGATGCTGTTGGAGGAACTCCGCCGCAGTGGCCACGACAAAGATACACTGGTCATTTTTCTCGGCGACCACGGCGCGCAGTTTCCGCGCGGCAAACTGACGTGCTACGAAGTCGGCGTGCGCGTGCCGTTGCTGATCCGCTGGCCCGGCAAGCCGGTGGGCTTCGTCCGTGATGAATTGGTTTCCACGGTGGACATTCTACCGACGATCTTGGTGGCGACGGCGATAGCGCAGCCAACAAACCTCGCGGGCCGGTCGCTGGCGCCGTTGTTTCAGTCGGATCGGGTCGCGTGGCGTGAATATCTTTGCACCGAATATCATGCCCACATCGCGTCAGTGTATTACCCACAACGCACAATCCGCGATGGGCGTTATAAACTGATCGTGAGCCTCTTGCCTGACCGTCCGGACCCGACGCAAGCCGTCTATCTCTCGTCCAAGACTTGGTGGGCGACGCTGACGGCAGCCGACATGGCCAAAGGTTCCGAACAAATCCAACGCGCATTCGAACTCTGGGCGCGGCCCGGTGCGGAGCGGTTGTACGACCTCGAAAACGACCCGCACGAATTGACCAACTTGGCCGGTCAACCGGAACATGCCAAGGTTCAGCAGCGGCTGCGCGAACAGTTACGTCAATGGCAATTGCAGACTCGCGATCCATTGCTCGACGCCGGTCGTCTGGCTCGTTTGACGGCCGAGATGGGCGCAACTCCGAAAGCCAAGGACACATGGAAATACTCCGACTACATGGATCTTTGGCCTTCCTCGAAATGAATACGCCACAATGTGAGTCTTCATTCCGTGGTTGGCTTCTCGGCTCGGCTGTGGGTATTCTTTAGGCCATGAAATCTTTCATCGCAGTATTCCTCACATCGCTTTGCTTGTCTGTCGCCCATGCCGCCGACAAACCCAACATTATCCTCGTCCTCTGCGATGACCTTGGTTATGGGGATCTCCATTGTTTCGGCGACAAGACGCTGTTCACGCCGAACCTCGACAAGTTCGCGTCGGAAGGATTGCGGTTGACCAGTTGCTACGCGGCGCACGGAAATTGTTCGCCGTCGCGCACGGCGTTGATGACGGGCCGCACGCCGACGCGCGTCGGTGTCCGCAACTGGATCGCGCAGGATTCGCCCGTCCACGTTCGCCGGAGCGAAGTCACCATCGCCACGTTGCTCAAGCGCGCCGGGTACACGACTTGTCACAGCGGCAAATGGCACATGAACGGCGAGTTCAATAAACCCACCCAGCCGCAGCCGGGCGACCACGGGTTCGATCATTGGTTCTCGACACAGAACAACGCGCTGCCATCGCACCGCAATCCCGACAACTTCGCCCGCAACTACAAGGATGTCGGCAAGCTCGAAGGTTACTCGGCGCACCTCGTCGTGGACGAAGCAATCCGCTGGCTCGGTGCGCGCGACCAAGCAAAGCCGTTTTTTCTCTACGTCTGCTTTCACGAGCCGCACGAGCCGATTGCCACCGACCCCAAATACACGAAGCTCTATCCGTCCGACGATCCGAGCTACAGCGCGCATCACGGCAATATCACGCAGATGGACGACGCGTTTGGCCGGCTGATGCGCACGCTCGACGAGCGCGGCTTGCGCGACAACACGTTCGTATTCTTCACCAGCGACAACGGTCCCGCCATCACAGCGCAACATCCGCACGGTTCCGCCGGGCCGTTGCGCGACAAGAAAGGTTCGCTCTACGAAGGCGGTATCCGCGTGCCCGGCATTGTCCGCTGGCCCGGTAAAACCAAGCCCGGCAGTGTGAGCGATGAAGCGGTGTGCGGCGTGGATTTCCTGCCGACGGTGTGTGCCGTCGCCGGCATCAAGCCGCCGGGCGACCGCAAGCTCGACGGGGCGAGCTTCCTGCCGGTGCTGAATGGCAAGACGGTCAAGCGCGCGACGCCGTTGTATTGGCATTTCAACCGGGCATCGAGCGAACAGAAGGTTGCCATGCGCGTCGGCGACTGGAAAATCCTCGCCACGCTCGACAAGAACCTCGCGGCGCGAGCGAACGACATCACGGATGAAGACGAGCGTCTGTTCAAGGAAGCCGAACCGACAACATTCTCGCTCTACAATCTTCACAACGACATCGCCGAGAAGACCGACCTCGCTGCGTCAGAACCGGCGAAGCTGGCCGAGTTGAAGAAGCTCTTGTTGGCGAAGTATCACGAAGTCCGCGCCGAGTCGCCGACATGGCCGGCGTGGCAGTTTACCGGCGCGGAAGGCAAACGCATCGAGTGGCCCGACTACGTGAAGAAGAAACAACAGGCAGCCGCAAAGAAAAAGAAATGAGAGTGTTCAGAACTTTCTTATTAGAGGCTCTTCGCGCGCAACATTGGCTTGTCACCCTGAGCGAAGCGAAGGGTCTCTGTCGTTGGGAGAGTCTCGGAAAACTGCTGAGATTCTTCGCTTCGCTCAGAATGACAATTAACAGAGGAAGCGTTTCTGGATGGGCATTATTCGTCGCCGTTGCCGGCGCTGCGCTCGCCGGCGAATACGATTGCGACGTGGCGGTCATCGGCGGCGGCAGCGGCGGGTTTGGCGCGGCACTGGCGGCGGCGCGGCTCGGACTCGACGTGGTGCTCGTCGAGAAAGGCGATTGTCTCGGCGGCACCTCGACGCGCGGCGGCGTGAATTGCTGGGAGATCGGCTGCGGCGGCACGGGGATTCCATTCGATCTGTACAAGGAGTTGAAGAAGATTCCGAAGGCGGTCGGCATCTACACGTTCGGTCGCCACGCCGGCACGTTCGACCCGTCGCGCGAGTCGTTTCGTTATCCCGGCGGCGAAACTGTCATTGATCCGGGCCGCCGCTACCTCGACACGCTTCGGCGTCACATTCCGCGCGGCGACAAGAACTCGCCGGAGTATCGTCGCGCGCACTTTCACGGTCTGCCCTTCGAGCCGGAGGCGATGGCGAAGACGATGCGCGCCATGCTCGATGCGACCGGCCATTGTCGCGTCTGGCTCAACACCGCGTTCGTCTCCGCCGAGGCGAACGATGGCCGGGTCCGTTCGATCCAGTTGTCCAACGGCAGCCGGCTCCGTGCCCGGCATTTCATTGACTCGACCGGCGACGGGCTTGTGTGCGTGGCGGTCGGCTGCGAAGCGATGACCGGGCAGGAACCGTGCGGACGGTTCAACGAACCGACAGCGCCAACCAACGCCACGGCGCGCGTCAACGGCGTCACCTTGATTTATCGGATCACGCCGGGGAAAGAACCGGCCGCGGAAAACACACCGGTCAAATGTTGGTGGGCCGGTAGATTCCCCTCCGCACAAATCAACCATCTTCCCAATGGCGATCTCAACATCAACATGCTGCCGACGATGGAAGGCAAGGAGTTCATGCAACTCGGCTACGACGCTGCGCTTGCCGAGTGCCAGAAGCGTGTGCGTGCCCACTGGCGTTACTTGCAGAACTACGCCGAGGAATTTCGCCGGTTCCGCCTGGTCTGGATCGCACCGGCGTTGGGCGTGCGGGAGACACGTCGCATCGTCGGCGAATACGTGCTCAACGAAAACGACCTGCTCGCGGGCCTGAGCGGCCAGAAGCATCCCGACATTATTTGCCTCGCCGATCACATGATGGACACGCACGGTGGCCACTCGAAACACCGCGGCGAATTGACCGAACCTTATGGCGTCCCGTATCGCTGCCTGATTCCGAAAGGATTCCGCAACCTGCTGGTGGCGTGCCGCGCCTCGAGTTTCAGTTCGTTGGCGGCGTCGAGTTGCCGGTTGTCACGGACAATGATCCAGTTGGGTCAGGCGGCCGGCACGGCGACGGCGCTGGCGAAGGAGTTGAACGTGGACTTGCCCGCTGTGCCCACCGACCGTTTGCGCTCTGCGCTGCGCGAGCAACACGTCCAACTCGAACATCCGATGCCCGCTGCGTTGCGCTCGCATTTGGAGAGGGAGTAGTGGTATAAGACGCCGGTATGATGAACAGAGCTATCTGCAGGCCTAGAAACGCTCCTTCTATGCCAACGAAATCCTCCACCTATTCGTCCACCGGCCCCGACGGCGCTGTCCTCACCAAACTTCTCGGTCGCTCGCGTGCGCGGTGGGACACGGTCGTTGCCGGTGTCGAACGCGCGCACGCGCCGATCGTGCGCGAATGGCACTTCGCGCCGACCACCGGCCGGTGGCACCTGCGGCTGAAGCAAAAGGCGCGCACGATTCTCTACCTCTTGCCGGGCGACGGCGAATTTCTCACGGCATTCATCTTCGGCGAGCGCGCGGAGGCGGCGGTGCGCGCGGGAGAATTTCCAGAAATCGTGACCCAGGCGCTCGACGCCTCGACGCCTTGCGGCGCGGGCCGCGGCATCCGCCTGCCGACGAAAAACCAGCGCGACGTGGCGCTGATGTTGAAACTCGCGGCGATCAAAGTGTCGCACTGACACGCATCGTAAGTGGGGTCAGGTCAACTTAAACATCCGATGACGGATGCGTTGCGCTCGCATTTGGAGAAGGAGTAGTGGTATAAAAAGCCGGCATGATGAACAAATCGCAAACATGCCTCACCCCACAGCAGATCTGGGGAACAAGGTTCAGGCATCTGCTGCAAGGTTGTACAGCGTAAGCTTCTGATTCTTGACTGTTTTCTCGGAGGTGTGTGATATAATCCTGACATGATTGATCTGGTCGAACAACGCAGGAAGTCCATTGCGGAATTGTGCCGGCGGCACGAAGTCCGGCGCTTGGAACTTTTCGGCTCGGCGGCGCGCGGAGATTTTGAGCCGGTCAAGAGCGACTTGGATTTTGTGGTCCAGTTTACGCGGACAGGCTATGCCGGGTACGCGGACGCCTTTCTTGATTTTGCCGAGGCGCTGGAGAAGTTGTTTGGCCGCAAGGTGGACTTGCTGACGGAACGGATGATTCGGAGTCCGCATTTCCGTGCCGCTGTGAACGCGTCGCGGCAGGTGGTGTATGAAGAGCGAGGCGAGACAAAGACTGCTTGATGTGTTGGAAGCCTGTCGGGCAGTCGAACGATTCGCCCACGGCAAGGATTTTGCCTCTTACCAAGGCGATGAGATGTTGCGCGCTGCGGTGGAACGCAAGCTGGAGGTGATTGGTGAAGCGTTCACGAAGCTCGCGGACGCCGAACCGGATATTGCCGAGAAGTTCCCAGACCTGAGAAAGATCATCGGGATCCGGAACCGGATCATTCACGGTTACGACACTGTGGATGATGAGATTGTTTGGGACGTGGTGGAGAATAAACTGCCGATGCTGTGTCGCCAAGTGGAGAAGTTTCTGAAATGACGACCACATGCGTCATGGACGCCATCCGCAAGATCAGAGCTTACAGCGCCGAACTGGCAAAAGAGGCGTGAGGAGTTGTCAAGAGTCAGGGTGACCCGAAAATTCGACACGTCGAGGCGGCGTTCTCCGTCGGACGAGTTCCGTTCTGAAAGAAGCGTTGCCGTTGAAACAGCCTTCCGCTACATTGCGCTCGACATTGAGACGGTTTGGCGTTCACAGCCCAGTAAGGCCGAACAGTAACGATGAAAGCGTGAGTTATGGATAAACGGTATCAAGTCTTCGTGAGTTCAACCTACGCAGACCTGAAAGAGGAGCGCAGTAAGGTCATTCAGGCTCTGATGGAGATGGATTGCATACCAGCGGGAATGGAGCTTTTCCCTGCTGCTGACGAGGAGCAGTGGGAATTTATAAAGCGTGTTATCAACGATTGCGATTATTACATCCTTATTATCGGGGGACGCTATGGCTCGCTTACGCCGGAGGGGATCAGTTACACAGAGAAAGAATATGATTATGCCATGAGCATCGGCCTGAATGTTCTCGCGTTCATTCACGAGTTACCAGATGAGATTCCGGTTGGTAAGTCGGACATCGACCCCGTCCTGCGGAAGAAACTTGATGACTTCCGCAACCGAGTCTCTGAGAGTCGGCTTGTGAAGTTCTGGAAGTCGGCTGCTGAACTCCCCGGTCTTGTTGCGTTAAGCCTTCAGAAGACTATCAAAATCTATCCCGCAGTCGGCTGGGTTCGAGCAGATAAGGTCCTGAGTGAGTCCGCCGCTTTAGAAACGCTTGGGTTGACTAAGAAGATTGAAGAAATGGAGAATGAATTGTCGCGGTTACGGAAAAACTTCTCGGCGGATTTGGACAATTTAGCGCAAGGCGATGACCCGGTGACTTTGAAGTATATCGTGCATTTACGCAACCGATTCGACGTGCAGCACCCAATCAACTCCGAAGCTCGGCTTGAAACGACATGGAACAAACTCTATAGCTATCTTGCCCCACACCTTGAAACAGGTTTGCCTGAGGGTACGCTTAAGAACGTGCTTGCGCGATTCGCAACGGAGGATCGCTTGCCGCCCGATCTTCTTCGGTCACACTTTAATTACGAACTCTTTTCGGCTCGAATCGCTACGGAATCATTCAATACCATTAAAGTGCAGTTTGTAGCTCTTGGCTTTATTGAGTCTTTCAGGGAGCAAGCCGGTGACAAGAGTAGGATTTCTTGGCGACTGTCAGCATCAGGGCTAGACCATATGTACAAAACGGTGGCGATGAGGCGGACACCAGCCCCAGTCGTAGCCTCCTCAACAGTCTAGCCTAACTGGATCAAATTAAGCATCTCCTAGCCGTAAATAGCCGTGAATAACCGTGAATAACCATGAATAGCTGCCTCTCGGCGCGCCTCGCTGCGCCAGCAGCACGTCCAGCTTGAACATCCGATGCCCGATGCGTTGCGCTCGCATTTAGAGAGGGAGTAGTGGTATAAAACGCCGGCATGATGAACAGACGCGAGTTTCTCAAATACGCCGGCCGCGCTGTCGCCGCGGCGCCACTGATTCTCCGCGCGACAAAAGCGGGCGCGGTCTCACCCAACGAACGGATCACGATGGCCTGCATCGGCGTCGGCAACCAGGGCGGCGGCAACACGCGTCAGTTCCTCAACGATCCGCGCGTCCAGATCGTGGCGTCGTGCGACGCGGATTTGTCGCGCGCCCAAAACATGGCCGCCATCATCGAGAAACACTACGGACAGAAGGGCTGTACCGTCACACAGGATTTCCGCGAACTGATCGCGCGCAAGGACATTGACACGGTGATGATCGGCACACCCGACCACTTGCACGCGGTCATCACGTTGGCTGCGGCGCGCGTCGGCAAGGACATCTATTGCGAGAAGCCGCTTGCCTACTCGGTCGCGGAGGGGCGCGCCGTTGTCGAGGGAGTCAAGCGATATGGACGGGTGCTACAGACCGGGACGCAGCGTCGTTCCATCGCGCGGTTTCGGTTTGGCTGCGAACTGATTCGCAACGGTCGGATCGGCAAACTTCACACGGTGCGTTGCGTTCCGGGCCGTGGATTTGGAGTGCGCGGCGATTTCACCGGACAAGAAGCACCGGAACCGGTGCCGCCGGAGTTGAACTACGACCTCTGGCTCGGCCCCGCGCCGTGGGTGCCGTACACGGCGGCGCGATGCCATTTCAACTTCCGCTGGATTCTCGATTACGGTGAAGGCTACATCAGCGACAACGGCGTCCACGCCGTTGACCTCGCCACGTGGGGCATGGGCGTGGATTACACGGGTCCGGAACTGATTGACGGCAAGGCAACTTTCCCGACCAGCGGCATCTACGACGCGCCGACGGAGTTCGAGATCAACTACCGCTACGCGAACGGCATGAAGATGGTGCTCGCCAGCGGCGAGGGGTTCGGTGTGCAGTTCGAAGGCACCGATGGCTGGATTCACATGAGCGGCGGAGATGTCACAGCCAGTTCGGACAAGATTCTGAAATCAACAATTGACCTGAACGAATTTCATACGCGACCGAGTCCCGGTCATCACGCCAACTTCATTGATTGCGTCCTGAACCGCGACTTGCCGGTGACGCACGCCGAGCTTGGCCAACGCGCCGCGACGGTGTGTCATCTCGGTTTCATCTCGTGCCAACTCGGTCGTCCGTTGAAGTGGGACCCGGTGCGCGAGGTGTTCCCCGACGACGCGGCGGCGAACCGCTACCTCTCGCGCGCAATGCGCGAGCCGTGGACTCTCTAGGGCGAACCACGCCATGAGAAGGTTCTTCCTGCTGTTGCTGTTTCTCTGGACGGCTTGGACCGTCCAGTCCAGCGACAAACCGGCCGGCATCATCGCCGGCGGCACGCCAGCGGCGACACCGTACTTCATTCAGGATAGCCGAGTCGCAGGGCCGACCGTATTGATCAGCGGAGGCGTCCACGGCAACGAGCCGTCGGGAGCGTATGCCGCCGACCAGATCCGTCACTGGCCCATCACGCGCGGCAGACTCGTCGTTGTGCCGCGCGCCAACGTCCTCGCGCTGGACGCCAACAAACGGAACACGCCGGACGAATCGGCGGCGCTCGGCAACCTGAACCGCAATTTCCCCCGCGCCGCCTCGAACGAACCGCCGCGCGGCGCGCTGGCCACCGCGCTTTGGGATTTCGCGCACCAACAGAAGCCGACGTGGGTCATTGACCTCCATGAAGGCGGCGACTTCAACGGCATGGGCACGAAGAGCGTCGGCAGCAGTCTCATCGTCTTTCCGACGGCGGAAGGCAGGAGTGTCTCGACGGCGATGCACGCCGCCGTCAACGCCACGATCACCAACCAGACCCTCCACTTCACGCTGCTCAAGTCACCGATTGACGGCAGCTTCGCCCGCGCCGCTGGCGCGCACCTCGGCGCGCACGTGATGATTCTTGAGACGACAATCAAGTCGCAGCCGTTATCGTTGCGAGCGCGCCAGCATCGCATCATGGTTCACACGTTGTTAAAGCATCTCGACATGATCGCCGACTCGGCGAATGTGGATCGGATCGTTGACCCGAGCGTGCCCGTGCGAGTCGCTTTGTACGATGCGGGAGGCACTGGAGGCACGGGCGTCTCGCAAATCCAAAAGATCATGGAGCCGGTGAAGAACACGACGGTGATCGAGGTGGGCCCGGAGGAAATCCAAAATGGCGCGCTCTCGCAGTTCAATGTGCTGATCTGTCCCGGCGGCACCGGCGGCGGCCAGGCGCGCGTCATCGGCGAAGATGGGCGCGTACGCATCAAGAAGTTCGTGGATGATGGTGGAGGCTTCATTGGCATTTGTGCTGGAGCGTATCTGGCCACGAGCGGTTTCTCGTGGGGACTGAAGATTCTCGACGCGAAGACGGTGTCGCCGAAATGGGAGCGCGGCAAGGCTGTTGTGAAGATTGAACTCACCGACAAAGGTCGCCAGATTCTCGGCAACCGTCCGGGACTGTTAGACTGCAAATACCACAACGGCCCGATTCTCTGTCCCGCGAAGGTTGAGGCACTGCCCGACTACGAAGTGCTCGCGTTTTTCCGCACCGAGGTCGCTGAGAAGAATTCGCCGAAGGGCATCATGATCAACTCGCCCGCCATCGCCGACGGACGTTGCGGCAAAGGACGCGTCCTCGTCATCAGCCCGCACCCGGAACAGACGGACGGCTTGGAGGAGTTCGTGCCGCGCGCCATCGCGTGGGTGACCAGCAGAGACGAAAAGAACCGCTGACTTGTTACTGATTCCCGGCCGCCACGCGCGGGAGTTGGGTGAGGCCGAATTTCTGGCGGAGGATCGCCAGCGCGTGTGGTGTCTGATAGATGTCTTGCGCGTAGTCCTTGCCGACTTTGCTCTTTGCTTGCATTGCGCGCCCCAGCGAATCCAGCAGCAACGCCTTCAACGCCGGGTCGTTGTCAAGCGTGCACGCGTACGCGAGGCCGCTCGACACGAGGAAATCGGTGCCACCGTTGCCGCGTCCCTTCGCGTACGTCGGACACGTATCAATGTAGCGGAAGCCGTGGTTTACGTGGTCCCACGCGTGTTTCTCCAGCCAATGCGCAGCACGGACAATGCACTGCTTGACCGACGGCGATGGCGCGACCATGTCGAACATCATCAGTCCATTGAGCAGCACACCGGCGGCGAACGCTTTGCCGCCGGGATGCGTTGGGATGTGAAGACATTCGGGCGGACCGTGCGGCAGGTTCCAATCGCCACGCTCGGTTTGCTTCGCGACGATCCTCTCGACGTAGAGCCGGGCAGCGTTGAGGTAGAACGGATTGCCCGTCGCTTCGTAAGCGACGACGGCGTTCATCAACGGCCAGCCGGCGCTGCGCTCGATGCCGAAGTCGAATTTTGCCGTCAGGTATGTCGCTTGCGCCGCGCAAACCATCTCGGCGATTTCGACGTAGCGCCGCTCGCCGGTCAGGAAGCCAAGATGAAAGTTGCCCGGCTGGAAGATGTGACCGCCGGGATCAATCGCGCCGGCGATGAACATGTTGCCGTGCGTGAGTAATTTCAAATCGAGCGGACCGAAGAATCCGCCGACGTGTCCCACCGAGTGCGCATACACCCGGCCCGACATCCGCGGCTGCCACGGGTAATGGACCGTGTCAATGTCGGTGCTGTGACGCGACGCTTGGTCGGCGCGCTGGAGATACTTCAAATCGCCCGTGCGCGCAAACTGCAACGCCAGCGCGCCCATAAGATCGTACTCGTGGTTGCCCCAGTTGAAACGCCGTTCGCCAAACCAATCGCCGTAGTTCATCCAGCCGTACTCGCGTTTCTCGCGCCGGTTCTTTTCGAGCTGGAGGAAACCGTCCTCGACCAGCTTCTCGTAATCGTCGAACAAGCCCGGCTGTCGCGGCTCGACGACGCCGAACACGCCGCTGGTGCAGTAGTGTTGCGGCGGCGCGACGGCGAAGAGCGGTTGGTCGAACCACGCCGGGTTTACCGTCGCGTCGGCGACGACAAAGAAGTCCGTCGTGAATTGCAAGCCGCGTTTGATCCGGTACTGACCGTGGTCGTAGCAATAGTAGAGACGGATGAGGTCCTCGGTGTTCTTCGATTCCTTGGCGAACGCATCCGCAGGCAACGCCGGCAAAATGCGGAGGTGCAGGCCGTCGGGTTTGGTGGCGATCCCTTTCGGGTAGGTTTGCCAGAAATCTTTTACGACAGCGGCAAGACTGTGTTTGCCATCGCTGACAGAAGCGTAACCGGATGCCGGTGTGGCGTTCGTCGCGGCGACTACGGACGCGGCGTTCGTGTTGGTGAACGGCAACCAGACCCCTGCCTCGCGCAGGTTGGTGAGCACCGCGTTCGTGTTGTTGTTGCCGATGGTCCAACTCACGCGTACCCACGGTTGCCCGGCGTACGCGAAACAACGCGCCTGCCACCGGAACAACTTCGCGCCGTCATCGGCCACGAAATCGCCTTCCGTGCGGGTGACAGCGCGAATCGGTCCGCGCTCTTCGTTGACGGTCGTGTCCGGCTTGCCGGCGAGATAGGTTTTTCCGTTGCCGTCAATGATGCGCGCCTTGAAAGCCGGGCATGTCGGGATGGCCTCTTGCGGCGCCGGGTTCGTTCCGCCGCCGGCGATTTTCAGACGGAACATTTCCGGGGCATTCGCGATGAAACTAATGAGCAGCCATTTCACGCTGCCGTCGGGCCAAAACGACGTCGCCTCGAATTGCGCGGGCACCGGTTTGCCGGCGGCATCGAGCAGTTGCGCGTCGTCTGCCGACGCCAACGCGCCGCGCGCGAACGGCACGCCGCTGGTGACGGGCCAGTTCTGGCGCGCCTGACTGACCGTGAGTTCGATAATCTGTGGCGTGGAGCGAGCGATGCGCGGTCGTTCGCCGGCGACGAATTTGACTGCCGTGCCGGACACGTTGGCGGTGTGCGCCTTTCCGCGTTCAAGGCCGGTGAGCACGACGCGATGATTGCGAAGGTCGCCGTCGGCTTCAGCGAATTTGCGCCCGTCACATTCAACAGTCACCGACGGTGTCATTTCGCTGCTGATCCATGACAGTTGCGTGTCACCGTTTGGCAAGGTGAATACCGAGATCTCGCTGAGCGTCGCCGGCTTGAACGCTTCGAGTCGGATGTAGTCGTAGTAGGCAGAGCCGATGTTGGCAGGATTCGCAAAACGATCGTCAACCCAGAGATCGAAGGCGCCATCGGTGATTTCGTGGATGCCGAGGTTGGTTTCGCCGGTGTCGGATTTCATCCATTTCTTGCCGGCGTCGCGCGAATAGGCGAGCGGCCGCGTGGTCGGACCGAGCCACGCCCGGTACACGCCGCGCGGGATGCCGGTGATGTGCGTGTGCAACACCGGCGCGCCTTCCTCGGGCGTCGCACGATCCTTCTGGATCTTCGGCGAGACGAGCGACGCGTCGCGGGAACGTTTGCCGTGGCCTTCGGTAGTCCAGAGATTCCATTTGGTGGTGGAAACCTTGTTGGTGAGCCACGCGTCGCGCGGCGTGGTCCAGTCCTCGGCTTCGTAGATCAAGCCCGGCCGTCCACGGAAGTTGGCGGCAAGCAATAACACGCAAGCGATGAGGTTCATGCGGGCATTGTATCCCGGTTCCGGTAATTGAAAACCCTGTTTCTGTCAGGCCGCGATTGCCGGCTTGACGGCGGTGCGATAAACTTCTGTGCCATGAAGACGATTCTCGTGGCGGTGTTCCTGTTTGGAGAGTTCGCTTTGCAAGCAGCCGCGCCGCAGCGCGGTCTGCATAGCGCTGAGGAAATGGCGGTCATGCGCGAGAACATCGCGCGCTACCCGTGGGCGCAGGCGCAAGTGAAGGCGGCGCGCAAAGCAGCCGATCGCTGGGCGGCGATGTCGGATGAGGCGCTGGGAGAATTGGTGACGCCGCCGGAGGTGCCGCGCGCGTTTCGCGTGCACGAGAAGGGTTGTCCAGTGCACGGGACGGAGGCCTACCGGCACGGCGGGTATCCGTGGATTGTGTCGTTGGAAACTCCGTGGAAGGTGAAGTGTCCCGTCGGCGGCGAGCTTTACCCCTCCAACGATTTCGGCGCGTTCTTGAAGTCGGGATTGAAAGACCGCTCGCTGTTGACCGGGCCGTATGCGGACGACGGCTGGGGCTGGCGCCAGACGGAGAAGGGCGCGAAGTATTGGTTCATCGCTTACTACAATCACTGGGCGATCTGGGAACACGGAGTGTTGCCCGCGTTGCGTCAACTCGGCGACGCCTACCTGCTCACCGACGACCCGCGCTACGCGCACAAGGCGGCGGTGTTGTTGTTGAAGATCGCCGAGTATTATCCGCGGTACGATCACGGCCCGCAATCGCGGTACGGCACCGAGATTAACCGGCGTTACACGGGAAAAATCGTAAACCACATCTGGGAAACCAGCGTCGTGACGACGTTCGCCCAGGCTTACGACGCGATTCATCCGTCGCTGGCGGCGGACGAGGAATTGCAGCGGCAAAGCGGATTGAGCGCGCGGCAGATCGCGGAGCGGATCGAGACGAACATCCTGCGCGACGCGGCGCATCACGTGATGGTGACGGGCAAGGTGCGCGGCAATTTCGGGATGCACCAGGAGACGTTGTTGAGCATCGCCCTCGCGTTGCGCGAGACCAACGGCCAGCCGACCCGCGACGACATGGTGCGGTGGGTGATGGAGAGCCGCGGCGCGGGCGTTACGCTCAACGTCGGCGACGCGATTTACAACCTCGTCTTCCGCGATGGCGTGCCGCAGGAGTCGCCCTCGTACAACACCGGCTGGGTGAACAACCTGACCGACGTGGCCCGGCTGTTGAAACGCGCGGGCACGGATTTGTTCCGGGAACCAAAGTTCGCGCGGCTCTACGACTGGCCGTTGGACATCGCCGTGCTCGGCAAGCTGACGCCGCCGCTCGGCGACACCGGCGACATGTTCGCCGGACTCGTTGGCTGGTCGCCGGAACTTCATCTCCAGGCGTTTCGCGCGTATCGCAACCCGCGTCACGCGCGGATCGTGGTGAGCGGCAAAGGCGAGATCGCCAGCCGCGACATCTTCGAGCGCCCGCTGGACGACGACATCCGGCGCGCCGCCGCCACTGTCACCGAGCCGCTCGGCACCCGCAGCCGGCTGTTCCCGGCGTATGGGTTCGCGACGTTGCAACGGGGCGGCACCAACGGCATCGCGACGACCTTGAGCTTCCCGCAATACCACGGCCATCGCCACGCCGATTTCCTCGACCTCGGCCTCTACGCGACGGGCAAATCGTTGATTCCCGATTTCGGTTATCCGGAGACCGCCAGCGCCGACGACCCGCGGCGCGCGGGATTCTTCTCGCACACGGTCTCGCACAACACCGTGCTCGTGGACGCGCAGGGACAGACGTTCACGTCGCCGTATCGGTTGCGCGCGTACGACGCGACGCCGGTGTTGCAGCGCGTGGACGTGTCGGCAACCGGCGCGTATCCCACCACGGCCAAGGCGTATCGGCGCTGCGTGGCGTTGGTGCCGCTGGACGGGACGCGCGCGTACGTCGCCGATTTCTTCCACGTCGCGGGCGGTAGGCAACACGACTGGCTCGTTCACGGCAGCCACGCGGAGTTCCGCAGCGATGACCTGAAACTCCCGCCGCCCGCGCCAGGAACGCTGGCCGGGGCGGATGTGCCGTACGGTTTCTTCTACGACGACAAACGCCTCCAAAACCTGCCGGAAGGTTCCGGCTACGGCGGCTATCGCGGCAGCGGGTTCCAGTTCCTCACCAAACCGCAGACGGTGAAGGATGCGCCGTCCATTTATCGGGCGGAGTGGCGATGGACGCGCGACGCGACGCCCGCGCATCTGTCGGTCTGGTGCGTTGGCGAAAACGAGTCAGCCGCCGTCTGCTCCGGCAAACCGCAGAACCGCAAGTCGAATCCCGACGAGGTCAAATTTCTCGTCCGCCGCCGCGCGACGGAAGGCGCCGCCGGGCTGGAGAGCGTCTTCGCGTCCGTGTTCGAGCCGTTCCAAGACGCGCCGCGGATCGAGCGCGTCGAACGGGTGAAACTCTCGCCATCGTTGAACGATGCCGTCGCGCTGCGCGTGACACTGCCGGGACGAACCGATTGGATCGTTTTCAACGCCAGCGGCCGGGACGTGACGACCGCCGACGGCTTGCGCGTCAGTGGCGAATTCGCGTGGGTGTCGCAGGACGCAAAGGGCGACCGGCAACAGGCATACGTGGCGCACGGCGGCTCGCTGCGTTTTGGAAAACTCCGGTTGAGCGCGCCCGCCGTGTCGTTGAAGGTGGCCACGACGGACTGGAACCGCCACACCGTCACGCTCAACGCCGACATCCCCGATGGTGTGAACGCCGGGCAAACGGTGATGTTCGGCGAGGAGCGTCACGCGTACGAGATTCGCGGCGTGGACCGGAAAACGCGGCGCATCGAGTCGGGTGATCAGGACTGCGTCATCGCGCGCGGCGACGCGGCCAAGGTTGAGGCGCGGGATTCGGGACTGGAACTGCGGACCGCCGCCACGATGCCGCACGCGCGGGCCGGGATGCACTTGCTCGATGAAACGCGCGCGCGAAGCTGGCGCATTGTGAAGATGGCCGGCGGCAAACTCACGCTCTCCGGTGGTAACGCGTGGCCCGCGACCGCAAAACGTTTTCTGGTTGCGGACTACGGCCCCGAAGACGCCGTGGCGTTTTCCGCGCCGGTAATCACCGCCGCCCCGCGTCCAACCAAACCATGAGACTGGCGACGTACCGGAACATTTCCGGAACACGACGCGCGACAACAATTCGCCCCGGACACGCCTGCTTGCGTATCCGGGGCGGCTGACTCCTTTCTGTATCCTACTTCTTCCTTCTGTCTTCTTCCTTTCCTATGGCGCCATCTTCTGTGCGGGGTCGCTCCATGGGCTGTTGCCCGGCTCGGCACCCTTGGCGGCGACGCGGAACCAATACTTCGTGCCGCTCACCAAACCGGTGACGGTGAACTTGCTCTTGGTGCAGAGGTCCACTTGTTGCCAGTTGCCTTCCGTCATCGGGTCGGCGCACTTCTGGACGATGTAGGTCTTCGCGCCGCGGACCGGCTCCCACATGAGGTCCACTTGACCGGGCTGATCGCTCATCGTGGCTTCCAAGCCCGCCGGCGCGGGCAACGGGCCGACTGGCGTCTTCGCGCCGACGACATCGAAGCCGTGCGCGTTGATGAAGGCGGCATCGCCTTCGCTGATGGTTTGGACTTTGCTGCCAAGCGACGAATACGCTACTTCGAGTGCAGCGCGTTTCTGGTCTTGGACGACCACGGCGGCGCGGAACTCCTGTTCCTTCGTGGCGCGGTCGGCCATCGCCGTTTCCAACGCCGTGCAAGCCGCCGCGAGCGCGGTGACTTCCGGCGGGGTCGGGTCGGCGAGTGCAGTGCCCGCGCAAGCGGTCGCTGCGGTTTGAGCCTTCACCAACGCCGGGGCATCGGGAAGGTTCTTGATGTTGAGAGCAACTTTGCTCATACGACGTTTACCTCCAGTTGGAGATGGCGGGGAAGTGGCGCTTGAATAGCGAGCGACGCCGTAGCGGGTCGCAGGATCACCATAGCGATACGTCGTCATGAGGCGGCAACTCCCGTCGCGTCTGCCAACAGTGCTACGTTGTTGGTGGGGTCATGGTGAGCCTTCATGACGGCGTTAGCATACCGCAATTCGCGACTCTCTGCAAACCCGGAATCCATGCAAGACCCGGACATTTCCCTGCGGCGCGACTCAAATCCCCGCAAGGAAACACGGCGCGCCGTCAAGGAATGACGTTTTCCTGCGAGAACGCGAAGCATCCTTGCAGGAGCCGGAGATTTCCCTGCAAGGAAACGTCGGACACCAACGGTGATACGAGTAACCCCGGAGAGAAACGTCGTGCGCTTGCAAGGAAAAGTCGTGCGACCGCAGGGCGACGAGCAAACCCAACAAGGCGCGGTCAATCCCCACAGGGGAACGACAAAACCATGCAGGGAAACGTCGCAACCCCGCAGGGAAATCTCTTTTCCCTGCAAGGAAACGTCGTATCCCCGCAGTCACAGAACGCATCCATGCAGGGATAAGACGCAGAATTGCAGATATTTAGTAGGGTTTTGCATCCAAAGCCAGCCCAGCCACCTTGGAAACTAGGTTGGCAGACAGCAATCCCATGCTTTTGCTCATCAGGACTTACAGGTTGAATTACTCTGGGATTTGTACTACAAGGGCAGCGGGAAGACGATGCCATGATGACAATACCCGGATGCTTGCAGGCTTGGTTGAAGAAACAACCCGAATACGGGATGGGCTATCAAATTGGAGTGGCCAAGCTTTCCACGGGAAGTTCGGAGCACGGCGTGATCCTGAATGGGACAATCTTCGCCCAGGCCGACGAACTTCGCCCGATGTCGGCAGATGAAGTCAGCAAGGCCGTCGCCATGGTGCATGAATCGTCCCTCTCGATTGTGAACATCAATCTCATTGCGAGGTCGCCTGAATCGCTTCGTGGTGTTCGCCGCATTCATACTCTCACGGCGAAATCGGCGCCATTTTCGGCGGCGAACGAATCTGTTCGTGCCAGCCAAGGCGCGAAAGATGCGCCGATTACCGCCACGGTTGCTGGGGAGCTTTTCAAGCGATTCAGTCCGTATGTGGATGACATCAGGATTACCGAGAACCGCGGTTTACAGCCGGGCACGTTTGCCACCACTGCGGAAGATGCTGAGAACGTGAAGACCGGTCGCGATGCCGTCATCCGCTACGCGCTGGAGAACAAGAAATCCGCGAACAAACGCTTTACGATTACACCGAGCGTGGACACCCGCCTGCAACGGGGCATTGTCCAACCGGCCTATGGCGAACCGGGCGGCGGCGTTGAAGTAATTTTTGTGGATGGCACTTGCGATTACAGCGTAACTGGGCCAGATATACTACCAGAGTAACACACATGACAGTCCATCTCGGAAAACGATGGCAGAAGAAGCTCGCGGCGCTCCCGGAGACCGGGATGGGTTCGCAGCATGTAGACATCATCCTCAAGAATGGCCGCATCATGCAAGACTTGCCGGTCTTCAACGGCGAAGAATGTCAGACCGCCGAGGCTTTTGACCTCACGGAGGTGGATGACATCCGTCTGCATCGCCCGTCGGCTCGTGATCGCGTATCAAGAGCCGCCTAATTTTCCACGAGGCGTAATTTTCATGTTGCCATGAACCGGCTGCGATTTGGGGAGAATCAGGGTTGGCTGCCCTGCCAAATAATTCGCGGTTACTACGCTTCTGCGAGTTGAAGGATTTTCATTGCGTCAGATGATGTGTTCTTATAGGCTGCGTCTTGGAGGGCATTGCCATGTCTCTTGATAAGACGACTCTTGCAAAGCTGAAGAAATTCGCACAGGTATTCAAGGATGCGCGGGACCGCAACGCGAATGAATCTGATACGGTCATGTATCTGATTGAGTTCTTTAAGGAGGTCCTCGAATACGACCCGTTGGCTGGTGAAATCTCGAAGGAAGTAGCGGTTAAAGATCGCTATTGCGATTTCGGCATTCGACTCAATAACCAAATCAAATTCTTGGTTGAAGCTAAGGCGGCGGGGATCAAGAGCCTCAATCCCAAACATATTGAGCAAGCGGGTAACTACGCTTCACGGGCTGCAATCAACTGGGTGCTCTTGACCAATGGACTCGAATGGCAATTCTATCACTTGTCGTTTGCTAACGGTATTGAGCATGATTTGGTTTTCACTTTACAGTTCGTGGATGAAATCGAAGCCCATCCAGATTTGGTCTGGGACATTCTCTCGGTGCTCTCGAAAGGCAATATCAAGGATGGCTCGCTTGAAACATACTACGAGCAGAGGCAATTGCTTAGTCCGAAGACAATCACAACCGTGATTCTTGGCGAAGAAGTCTTGATGAAAATTCGGCAGGAGTTGAATCGCAAAGCACCATCGCGATTGGAAATGAAAGACGTCTTTCGCGCTGTTCTTCAAGTGCTGAATGCGGAAGCAGTCGCAGAAGCTGGTAATATCACCCCTCCCTCTAAGAAGCGCCGTCGTCGCCGCCGCCGTGTGGATGGACAGATGGTTGAAGAAACTGTGGACGAGAATACACCAACAGTCGAAGGCGAGGAGGTCGTCGAGGAAACATTGGCGCAACCTCCTGCTGCCGAAATCCAACCCAAAACTTCACCGCCTATTCCGCCACCATACTCATAGGCGGGGCGAGATTCCAGTCCACGCACTTGACTCCTTGCCGGTAGCGGGCGAAGTTTCTTCACAACCAACCGGAAGGAGAGACGTATGCCCTTCAACCCAAATGTTCCTATCAACGGCGACATCGTTGACGCCGACCTACTCCGCAACCAATTCACCGGCCTCAAATCGCTCATTGATGCTGTTCCCGCCGGCCCGCCCGGCCCTGCCGGGCCACAAGGCGCGCAAGGCATTCAAGGAGTTCCCGGTGCGGCAGGTTCGCCCGGCCCACAGGGCGAACCCGGCCCGCAAGGCGAACAAGGGCCACAGGGCGACGCCGGGCCGGAAGGTCGTCATGTCGTCAACGTCTCGGACAACGGTTCCGGTCAGGCCATCATTGAGATGAGCGACGCCACCACCTACGGCCCGTTCACCGTCGCGAGCGGTCCGCCCGGCGCGGACGGCGCGCCCGGTCCACAAGGAGATGCCGGGCCGCCGGGTGAGCTGGGGCCAGCAGGCGTTAGCGTCGCCAATGTGTATGACAGCGGTGATGGCCGCGCCATCATCCAGATGAGCGACGGCACCACCTACGGCCCATTCACTGTCGCCGGTGGCCCGTCCGGCCCGCCGGGTGATCCGGGGCCGCAAGGCGACGTTGGTCCTCAAGGCGACGCCGGGCCGGCGGGTGATCCCGGTCCAGCAGGTAACGGCATCGCGAATGTCTATGACAACGGCGACGGTCGCGTGGTGATTCAGACGACCGACGGTAACAGTTACGGCCCGTTCTATGCCGCGAGCGGTCCGGCAGGAGCCGACGGCGCGCCCGGTCCCGAAGGCCCGCAAGGTCAGCCGGGCGAAGTCAGCGCGCAGCAACTCAGCGACGCGATTGCCGGCACGCCATCAAACGTCAACGCCATCGAGCCGATGAACCTCACCGTCAGTGATCCGCCTTCGCAATGGGAAATGCAGACCATCGCCAACAAACTCGACGAGTTGATCAATTCGTTGAAGCGTTGGTAGGGAGCAGAGAGCGCGGGCGAGCCGCCCGTTCCACTATTCTTCATCGCCGGGGTTGAGACCGGAGTGTCAGGTTTTGAGACGCGCGGCTCTGGCGGAAACACGGACGTTGCGGTAGTCTGTCAAACTATGAAGACGATTTTGTTGGGAGTGGTGGTTCTGTTCGCCGGGGTTGGTGAGGGCCGACCGGGAGAACTGAGGGTTGGTTTCGGCCAAGTAGATATCACGCCGCCGATTGGGGCCAAGATGACTGGTCCGGGTACTCCCCGTAACGTGGGTTTGGATGATCGCTTGTTCGCCAGGACTCTGGTGGTTCAGTGCGGCGACCGAATGCTGGCCATCGTGGGAGTGGACCTCGTCAAGATTCGGCTCGATCTGAGCGATGCGGCCATCGCTCAGGCATCTCAACGGACGAAAATCGCTCGTGACGCGGTGATTATTTGTCCAAGCCACAATCACAGTTCGCCTTTCATTCCACAGGGTGGTCCGGACAACAAGGACTACATATCTTCCCTGCCGGGGCTGATCGCCGATAGCATTGAGCAGGCGTACAAGGCGCTGCAACCGGCCCGCATGTTCCTGGGGCGCTCTTTGGTTTACGATGGTATTCATAACCGGCGGGTGGTGTCCAAGGCCGATGGATTGGCATTGAATACCTGGTTGACCAAGCTGGACGACTTGAAGCAGACCCCGCAGGTGTTGGGCACGGAAGGGCCTATAGACCCCGAACTGTGGGTGGCCCGTTTCGACGCGCTGGATGGACGAGTGCTGGGGACGCTGGTGAATTTTACCTGTCACCCACATTTCCGGGACCGCAAACATCTCAACACGTGGTCAGCGGATTTTCCCGGCGTGATCGCGGAGCAGATGGCCGAGGCGTATGGGAAACAGGCAGTGTGCGTGTTTACTCAAGGCGCCTCCGGCAACGTGAACCCCAACTCGCAGAGCACTTCCGACTGGCGGGAGAAAGCTGCGATGTTTGCGAGGCCGGCGGTAGAGGCCGCCAAGCGAGCGGTTCCCATAGACGGACCGATTGCCGTAGGCTACGCGCGGCGTGACGTGGTGGTGCCGTGCCGCGATCCCGCGGAGCAGCGCGAAGGAGCCATTGCGCGGCTGGGCTGGCGACCCGACGCGTTCGAGGCCACGAAACGCGAGGCAGCCAGGATGCCCCGGACCCGCAAAGTTCCTGTCAGCGCCGCGCGCATCGGTCCGCTGGCCATTGCGACCAACGCCGGGGAACTCTTTGTGGAGTGGGGCCTGTCCATCAAGAAGCGTTCTCCCTTTCCCCACACCATCGTGAGCGAGTTGACCAACGATTGGGTCGGTTACGAGCCTACAGCACAAGCGTTCCGGCACGAGGGTTACGAGACGCTGGCAGGCGTGGACTTTGTGTCACTCGAAGGAATCGAGACGCTGGTGGATACGGCAGTGGAGTTGCTGCAGGAGTTGTGGAAAACAATCACTGAAAGGAAAACAATCAAATGACGAGACGAACATTCATCGCACAGGCTGCGGGACTAGCCGTAGCGCCGCTGTTGGCTTCCGCCGCGCCAGTCGAGCGCAAACTTCGCATCGGGATCGTGGGACTCGGCAGCCGGGGGAACTGGATTGCCAAATTGTTCAAGGAACATCCCGGCTACGAGATCGCGGCGCTGGCAGACTACTTCGAGGAGACCGTCAACACGGTCGGCGACAAACTCGGTGTCCCGGCAGCAAAACGCTTCAGCGGCCTTTCGGGTTACAAGCGGGTGCTCGACAGCGGCGTCGAGGCGTTGGTGCTCGAAGGCATCCCGTATTTCTATCCTGAGCAAACAGCCGCGGCGATTGACGCCGGTTGTCACGTCTATATGGCCAAACCGTTCGCCGTGGACGTGCCGGCTGTTTTCAAGATGCAGGCGCTGGCGAAGAAGGCGACGGAGAAGAAGCTCTGTTTCCGCGTGGACTATCAGTTGCCGATGGATGCCGCGAACCAGGAAGTCAAGAAACGCATTGGCGAGGATGCGCTCGGCGGCTTGGCGCACATTTATTCCGGCGGCACCTGCGGCAAATTGCCGGACCCGCCGGTTGGCCCGACCATCGAGAACCTGTTCAAGCGGGCGTGGTACTCGCACATCGCGTTGAGCGGCGATTTGTTGTTGCTGTATGACATCCACATCATTGACGGTGTCACGTGGGCCGTCGGCAAACGCGCCGTCGGCGCGAGCGGTTACGCGCGCATTGTGCGTCCCGACCCGCACGGCGACCGCACCGACTGCGGCGGAGTCGTGTTCCAACTGTCGGATGGAACTTGTTGGACACACAACACCCAGATTCTGAAGAACAACGCGGTCATGTACAACCTCGCGGCCGATCTCATGGGACGCGAAGCCACGGCGCACCTCGATTACAGCGGCAAGGTGTTTGTCCGCGGCGGCCCCAAGCACTACTCCGGGGCCGCGTCGCCCGGCATTTATGCCGAGGGCGCCAAGGCCAACATCGCCGAGTTCCATCGGTGCGTCACCGAGGGCAAGTTCGACAACGAGACGGCTCATCGTTCGGTGGATTGCACGCTGACGGGCATCCTCGGTCGCGAAGCCATGCTGCGAAAAACGTGGTGACGATGGACGAGGTAATCAAGGAAAACAAAACACGTGAAGTCAACCTGCGAGGTTTGAAGAAATAGCCATGACCAAAATCATCACGCTTCTGCTGTTGTTCCTGCTCACCGCGGCCCGCGCCGCCGAACCCGTCACCGCAAAGGACGGCTCCGGTTATTTGGGCTACAGAGACACTCCCAAACTGCCGTGGTGCAATTGGCTCGTTCACGATCCGGATCGCCCGCCACCGAAACGCGTTGAACCCGGCCCCGCCGGCGCGCCGGTGCCGGCGCCGGCCGACGCGATTGTGCTCTTCTCCGGGCGCGACGCCGATGCGTGGCAGACGCCGCACGATTGGAAGGTCGAGGATGGGTTTCTTGTGTCGGGGAACAAGAAGTTCAGTTCCCGCGAGTCGTTTGGCGATGTGCAGATACATTTGGAATGGATGCCGCCGGCCAATTTCAAAGGCCCGTGGTCGAACCAAGGCAACAACGGCGTGTTCCTGATGGGGCTTTACGAGATTCAGATCTTCGATTCCTACAACGTGAAGATCTACCCCGATGGCGCTTGCGGCGCGGTCTATGGCCAGACGCCGCCGCTCGTCGAGGCGACGCGCCCGCCCGGCCAGTGGCAGACCTACGACATCATCTTCTACGCGCCGCGTTTCGCCGGCGGCAAACTCGTCGCGCCCGCCCGCGTGACGGTTTTGCTCAACGGCATCCTCGTGCAGCACAATCAGGAGATTCACGGCGAGACCGGGCACCGCAAGCTGCCCGAATACAAGCAACAGATCAGCACCGGCCCGCTGGCCTTTGGCGGCCACGGCTGTCCGATTCGTTTCCGCAACATCTGGGTACGCCCGCTACAAGGAGTCAAACCATGATTACTCGCCGTGATTTCCTGAAATACTCCGCTGCCGCCACCGTTGCGTCGTTCATCCCGTCGCGCGCGTTCGGCGCGAACAACAAGATCGCCGTCGGCTGCATCGGCGTCGGCGGCATGGGCACCGGCAACATGCGCAACTTCCTCACGCTCGACGATTGCCGGGTCGTGGCCGTGTGCGACACCTACGAGGACCGCCGCCAGAAAGCCAAGGGACTCGTGGACAAGCAATACGGCGACGCCGGCTGCGCGATGTTCCGCGACTGGCGCGAGGTGATCGCGCGCAAGGACATTGACGCCTTGATGATCGCGCCGCAGGACCACTGGCACGCGCTCATCGCGACCGCCGCCGCCGCGGCGAAGAAAGACATGTATCTCGAAAAACCGACAGGCGTGTCGGTCGAGGAAAGCCAGAAGATTGTCGCCGCCATTCGCAAACACAAACGCGTGTTCCAAGCCGGCACGTGGCAGCGTTCGCAACAAAAGTTCCGGCTGGCCTGCGAACTGGCCCGCAACGGTTACATCGGTAAACTCCGCGAACTTCAGGTCTCCGCGCCGGGGACGAGTTACCAGCCGAAGTATGACGGCCCGATGGACCCGCAGCCGGTGCCGGAAGGTTTTGACTGGAACATGTGGCGCGGCCCGGCGCCGACCAAACCCTACAATCCCGGCCGCGTGGCAAAACCGGATTGGTATCTGATCTGGGATTACTGCGCCGGGTTCGTCTGCAACTGGGGCGTGCATTACCTCGACATCGCCAACTGGGGTTGCCCGTCCATCGCCAAGGTGCCGTGCGAACTCGAATGCAAAGGCGTCTATCGCAAGAAAGGGTTTACCGACAACATCGAAAGCTGGAACGCGACGTTCACGTTTGCCGATGGCCTGAAGATGGTCTTCTGCGACCGGTCAGAAAAGGAGAAAGAGGTCGGCACGAGGTTCATCGGCGACAAAGGCTGGGTCCACGTCAACCGCGCCGGCATCTGGGCCGAACCGGAGTCGTTGTTGCGGGTCAAACTCAAGGACAACGAACTTCACCTGCACAAGTCGAAGCATCATCAGGATGATTTCCTGCAAAGCGTCCGCAGCCGCAAAGACCCGGTCTCGAACATTGACGCGACGCATGTCGCCTCCTACCACGGTCTCATCGCCGAGATTGCCGCGCGGCTGGAGACGAAACTGAAATGGGACCCGAAGCGGGAGCAATTCATCGGCAACGACGAAGCTAACGCCCGTCTGAGTCGTCCGATGCACAACGGTTGGAAGCTGTGAGAACAATTACCTTCTTGGCCGTATTGCTGGCGTCTGTCGTGCACGCCGGTGAATTCAAGACCGGCGCCGCGCAGGTGGACATCACGCCGCCGATCGGCACGCCGCGGGGCGGTGCCTACGCCACCATTCCCAGTGTCGGGGTGATTGATCCGCTCCACGCCAAGGCCATCGTCGTCGAACAGGACGGCGCGAAGGCGGCGTTTGTCGGGCTTGATGTCGCTTACACCGCACGCCCGGTCATCACCGCCGCCCGCAAACTCATTGCCGAGCAAACCGGTATCCCGACGGAACGGGTGATGATCTCCGCCACGCACACCCACAGCGGGCCGGTGCAGACGCGCAACAGCCTGATGGACAAGGTCACCGGCGCAGACAAGCCGCTCGCGGTGGAGTTCACCGCCAAGCTGCCCTCGCTGATCGCAAAGGCCGTCGCCGACGCGAACGCGAAGCTCACCCCCGCCCGCGCCTCCGCTCACATCGCCCGCGAGGAGAACACCAGTTTCAACCGCCGTTACTGGGTGAAACCCGGTAAGATGCCCCCGTCAGTCGTGGGGTGGAAGGTGGTATGGAGTCCCAACGACCTGCACTCCGTCCCGCCGATAGATCCCGACGTGGGCGTGTGCTATTTCGAGAGCGCCGGGAAGGGAGCCAACCCGCTGGCGACCTATTTCAATTTCGCCATGCACCCCACGGTGGTTGGCGGCTCGAAATTCTGCGCGGACTATTGCGGGTGTATTGCCAAGCGGCTGGCCGAATTCAAAGGCCCCGACATGGTCACACTTTTCGCCAACGGTTGTTCCGGCAATCTCAACCAAGGCAACCCCAACTGGCCGGGTCAACGCCATGGCCTGCCCGAAGCCGAACGCATCGGCACCGTGCTCGCCGGTGCCGCGCTCCGTGATTGGCCCAAGCTCCAGCCATTGCAAACCTATGCGCCACGAACAAAGTCCATGCTGGTCACCCTACCGCGACGCAAGATTACCGATGAAGAAGTCGCTGAGGCCCGGCGCATCTTCGATCTCATCGGCAAGAAGAAGCAGACGATCCCGGTGATGGCCAACGCCGTCTGCATCCTCGACACGCAGGCGAACAAGGACAAGCCGCTGGAAGCCGAAGTGCAAGTCGTCGCGTTCAGCGACGGCCTCGCCATCGTCGCGTTGCCCGGCGAAATCTTCGTCGAACTCGGTCTCGCGTTGAAGAAAGCGTCGCCGTTCAAGCGCACCTTCATCGCCGAGTTGGCCAACGGCAGCATCGGTTACATCCCGAACCGCTCCGCCTATCCTGAAGGCAACTACGAAGTCGTCAGCGCCCGTTGCGCCGCCGGCTCCGGCGAGATGCTCGTGGACGCCGCTGTGAAACTGTTGAAGGAGTTGCAATCGTCCTCAAACTGACCTACAACCCAAACCAAATAACCAAGAAAGGAACACAGTCATGGGCAAGATACACGTCGGACTAAACACGGAGTTCTCGCGCAGCTCGGACAAGCCGTTCGAGTGGGCCGTCCAGAAAGCCGCCGAGATGGGTTACAAATACATCGAGCCGATGGTCCACTTCGGCCGCGAACTGATGAGCGAAGCCGGGTATTTCCACACCGTCTCGATGTTCGACGACCCGTACCGGATCAAGGACGCCTGCGACAAAGCCGGCCTGACCATCTCCGCCTTGCAATCGCACGGCCCGCTCGGCCGGCCCGAGGTGCATGGCGAATACATCAAGCTCGCCATCCGCACTGCCGCCGAGATCGGCGTGCCGGTCATCAACACCGACGAAGGCATCAAGGCGAAGTGGACGACCGAGGAGGAGGATTTCGTCCTCATCAAGTACACGTTGCAGGAAGCGGCGTTCATCGCCGAGCGGCGCGGCGTCAAGATCGGCCTCGAACCGCACGCGCAATACTCGCGTCACCCCGACGGCCTCGACCGCATCTACAACCTGGTGAAGTCGCCCGCCATCGGCATCAACCTCGACACCGGCAACGCCTACCTCTGCGGCCACGACGTCTATGCGTGGCTGGAACGCGTCGCTTCCCGGCTCGTTCACCTTCACGCGAAAGACATCTCGGTGAAACATTCCGACGCCGAGCGCGGCAAAGTGACCGGCACACCGGTTGGTTGCGCTTGCGGCGAGGGCGTGCTCGATTGGGAGCGCATCATCAAGATTGTCCGCAAGAAATGCCCGCGCGACATCGTCTTCTCCGTCGAGTGCGGCACGCCCGTGCAGGCCGCCAAGAGCCTCGAACATCTCACCGGATTGCTGAAAAAGAAATGATGACGCCCCGCGCACTGTGGTTGCTGCTGTTCTGCGCCACGGTTTGCTCCGCCGACAAACCGTTGACCGTTCTGCTGCTGGCCGACAAGAAAGACCACGGCCCGGCCGGAAACGGCATGCACGATTATCCGGTCTGGCAGGAAAGCTGGGCGCGTCTGCTCGGCGGCGCGCCCGGCGTGAAGGTCCTCACGGCGCAACAATGGCCCACCGAAGAACAGTTCGCCGCCGCGGATGTCGTCGCGGCGTTTTGCTACCTGAAGTGGGACGCCCAGCGCATCGAGCAACTCCGCAATTACCTTGCGCGCGGAAAAGGACTCGTGCTTATCCACTCCGCCACGTGGACGAAACCGAAACCGTCCGCTGAAGTCGCGTCGGTGACCGGTGTCGGCGGCTTCCTGCGTCACCGCATGGGCGTGATGAAACTGCGCGTCGAAAAACCGGACCATCCAATTTGCGCCGGCTTGCCGCGCGAGTTCGAATTGGACGACGAACCCTACTGGCCGCCGACGCCGGACCCGGTCGCGCCGGGCTACACCGCGCTGGCGGTCTCGCAGGAACAGGACGGGCCGCAACCGATGTTCTGGACCTGTCAACCGGAACGCGGTCGCGTCTTCGGTTGTGTCCCCGGCCATTTTACCCGGACATTCGATGACCCGCACTTCCGTCTTCTTCTGTTGCGGGGAATCGCTTGGGCCGGCGGTGCAAATCCGTCCCGGTTTGACAGCTCAAAATGAAGCGGTGAATCAGTCGCCGCGCGCTTTGTTGGGTGAGCAGCCGTGGAACTTGTGAAACGTGCGGCTGAAGTAGAGCGGGTCCTTGAAACCAACTTGGTGCGAGATTTCCTTCACGAGCAACCGTCCTTCTTTGCAGAGCCGCATCGCCTCGTGCATCTGCCGGTTGAGGTGGTATTGCCGCACACTCTTGCCGGTCCAGGAACGGAAAAGACGGTCCAGATAATCCGGCGTCACACGGATCATCTCCGCGATTTGCGCGACGTTCGGCAAGCGGTCACACTGATGATCGAGTTGCTCGCGAAGGTGCGACAGGGCCGCTTCGTGCCGGTGGATCGCGGTCGTTGTGGCGCGCTGCATCGCTTGGTGCAACAAGACACCGAGCGTGGCCAGCACCTCGGCGCGGAACGGCTCGAACTGCGCCGGCGTCAATGGCGCCGCCGCGTCGCAAAGCCGGTCGAACAGCGCGGCGCCTTGCGGTGTTTGCGCGACGTATTGTTCGATGCAGTCCCAGTCTTTCCGTGGACGATAGTGAATCACGCTCACCAAGACCGATGGACGTGAGATCAACAGCCACAGCATGTGATAGCCGCATCTGCGGCTGGCAAAACCTTCGGAGTGCCGCACACCGGGTTCGAGCACACCGATTCGTGGTGGGCGCATCGCGTAACGCCGGTCTTCGATGTCGAGAATCGGCTGGCCTTCGAGCGCGATGCAGATTTCCGGGATGTTATTCCTGTGCAGGCCGAGCGGGTAATGGTGTGACGGGTTGGGCTTGGCACGCATCGGTTGCGTCCGCCACCCGCGGTGGCCGACGAGATCCGACGGTCGCGCGCGCAACACGTTCCGCATTGCCACGCGCAGCCAATGACCTGAAATGTCCATGCGTTTCCTATTCTCTCCATGCGTCCGTTTTTGACAAGCACCAAGCCCACTTCGTAGCCTCGCATCATGAACCATAAACTGGCAATCGAAGGCGGCACGCCGGTGCGGACGAAACCGTTGCCGCAGGAATGGTGCGGCGCGCATTACATGGACAAGCAGGAGATCAAGGCAGTCACGCGCGTCTGCAAATCCAAGACGTTGTTCCGTTACTACGGGCTGAACTTGCAGAACGAAGTCTCGCAACTCGAAAAGGAATTCGCAGCCTATATCGGTGTCAAACACGCGCTCGCCGTCAGCAGCGGCACGGCGGCGTTGCAGGTGGCGCTCGGCGCGTTGGGCGTCGGTCCCGGCGACGAGGTGCTCATCCCCGGCTATTTCTGGGTGGCCACCGTCGGTGCGGTCGTGCGCAGCGGCGCGATCCCGGTGCTCGTGGATTGCGACAACACGTTCAGCATGGACCCGGTGGAAGCAGCCAAGAAAATCACGCGGCGCACGAAAGCCATCATCGTCGTTCACATGGGCGGCGTCATCGGTCACATCAAGAAGATCGTTGCGCTGGCGAAGAAGCACAAACTCGAGGTCATCGAGGATTGCGCGCAGGCCAACGGCGCCAGCCAGCACGGCGTCAAGGCCGGCGCGTTCGGCGACATGGCGATCTTCTCGTTTCAGATGAACAAGCACATGACCTCCGGCGAAGGCGGCATGGTCGTCACCAACGACCTGCACCTTCATCGCCGGGCGTTTGCCGTGCACGACCTCGGTTATCCGCGCAGCGACGAAGGCCGGTTGATCTTCGACGATCCGTCGCTCCAGCTTTGGGGCATCGGCTGCCGGATGAGCGAGCTGACCGCCGCGGTCGCCCGCGTGCAACTCAAAAAACTCGACCGCATCACCGGCGCGATGCGTGCCGCCAAGAACAAGATCAAGGAGGCGCTGGCCGGTGCGCTAACGTTCCGCGAAGTGCTCGATCCTGACGGCGATGGCGGATCGTTTCTGCTGACGGTTCTTCCCACCCGGGAAAAGTCGTTGCGGTTCGTCGAGGCGTTGCGCGCCGAGGGGATCGTGGCGGACAAGGGCGGCCTTTATCCGATTCACATGGACCAGTGGGGTCTGCACATCTACTACAACGTGGCCAGCCTCGTGAACAAACGGGGCATCTCCGCCGTCACACCGTGGCAACTGGCGGAGAACGGCGTCTCGGCCGGCATCTCCTACGCGAAAGGGACCTGCCCGCATCTCGATGACCGGCTCAGCCGCACGATGATCACATGCATCGCCTCGAACTTGACCAACCGCGACGTACAGGACATTATCAAAGCCTACCGAAAGGTCGCCGCAGTGATCGGCAAGTAACATGAACGTCATGGCGCTCAAACGGCTGGTTCTTGTGATGGCTGCCAGCGCGCTCCTGCCGGCTGAGCCAGACTTGGCCGCCGCGCCGCGCCCACCGAGCATCATCATCATGAACACCGACGACCACGCGCAATGGGCCGTCGGCTGCTACGGCAACAAGGAGATTCACACGCCGAACATGGACCGGCTCGCGCGCGAAGGGATGAAGTTCACGCGCGCGTTCAGCAAACCGGTCTGTTCGCCGTCGCGTGCCATGCAATTGACCGGTCTGTACAGCCACCGGCTCGGCATTCCCGATTACATCCCTTACGGCAATCCCATCCACGCGACCAACGGCTTGCCCGCAGGCACGCCGACGGTTGCTTCCATGCTCAAGAGCGCCGGCTACACCAGCGCGCTCGTCGGCAAATGGCACCTCGGTTATGGCGAGAAATACTACCCCAAGTTTTTCGGCTTCGATGTCGCTGAGGGCGATCGTTACGTTGCGCCGGGCAAGCAATACGAGAACGTCAGCAAGATCCCGATTCTACTCGACGGCAAAGAATTCGACGCCTCGTTCGTCCGCGACCCGAATCACACTGCCATTCTGACCGACCGGGCCATCCGCTTTGTCCGCGAGAACCGCGCGAGGCCGTTCTTTCTGTTCTTCAACCTCTACGTGCCGCACGAGGCTACGCAGTTCACCACCAAGGAAGATCTGGCGCTCTACAAAGATCGCCCGTTGACCATCCCTGATCTCTCGCGGTTTCCGGAAGTGAAGATCAACGCAGAAGTGTTGCGGAAGTTGCTCGCCGGCTACTACGCGCACATCACCTGCGCTGACCGCAACCTTGGACGTTTGCTTGCCGCGCTGGAGGAACTGGGTTTGGCAGACAACACCATCATCATCTTCATGGGCGACAATGGCACCAACTTCGGCCACCACGGCATGAGAGGCAAAGGCAACGGCTGGATTCTCGACAACGGCCCGCGCAATACCAGACCCAATCTATTCGACACGTCCGTCCTCGTTCCCTTCATCGTCCGCTGGCCCACCGTCGTGCAGCCGGGGCAAACGAGCGACGCGCTTGTCTCCACGATAGACATCCTGCCCACGCTCATCGAGGCCACCGGCGCAGGCGGCGGAAAGAAGCTGCGACTCGACGGCCGGAGCCTGATGCCGTTGCTGAAGGGGCAGCGCAGTGTGAAATGGCGCGACTGTTATTGCGACACCTACGACATGCTTTACCTCGGCAACAACGGCGAGCAGCCGCACATGCGCATGATCCGCACCGACCGGTGGAAACTCGTCCTCTATCTCGACAAGGACGGAAGACCGCTCGACAACGGCAGCCGACATGAGTTGTTCGATCTCAAAGCCGATCCCGATGAACTCACCAATCTGTATGGCAAACCATCCGTTGCGACCATCCAGCAACAACTCGACAAGCAACTCCGCGCGTGGATGCGCGAAACCGGCGTCGCGAGGCCGCGGTAGCCACCATGCAACAGGAGCGAATCGTGATAACTCAGACAACCCAACTGGTTCCCCGCGTGGCGGTGGGTTCGTTGTGCAGTCCGTTGGAGGTTGGCGCCGACCGCGCGCCGGCCGCCGCGGAAGAACAGGCGCTCCGGCTGAAGAACAACGGCTGCGAGGTCATCGCCCTTGGCCCGGTGGACACGCCGGAGAAGTCGGTCGCCGCGGGACTGAGCATGGCCGGGCACCGCGTTCATGCGGCGGCGCTCGCCGCCACGAGTTGGTTCGAAGATTATCTGGTGCTCGACTTGTTGGAGGAGTGTCGCGTGCCGGTGCTGCTGTGGTCGCTGCCAGGGATGGAAACCGGCGCGCTGTGCGGCACGCAACAGTTGGCGGCCTGCCTGAAGCAACTGGGCGCGCACCACCGCTGCGTCCATGGGCCGCTGGAATCACCGGAAGCTGGCAGGCAGGCAGCGGTTTTCCTGCGGGCCGCCGCGCTCGCCCACCATCTGCGCCGCGCCCGCATCGGGTTCGGTGGTCACCGCGTGGCGGGCATGACTGAGGTTTCTGCCAACGAGATCGGCCTCAAGAAGTCCATCGGCCCGCGCATCGTGCCGCTCGACACGCCGCGCCTGCTCGACCGCGCGAAAGCCATTCCCGACGACCTCGTCCAAGATCGTTGGCAGTCGGTCGTCCAGCGAAGCGGCTGCTGCAAGGTGTCCGCTGCCGATGGCCTCGACGCGCTCAAGTTTTATGTCGCTGTCAAAGAACTGGTGGACCAGCACCGGCTGGATGTGCTGACCCTCGGTTGTTACCCGCACCTGATGGGCCGGCCCTGCCTCGCCGCGTCGCTGCTGGCCGACGAAGGCGTCCCGCTCGGCTGCGAAGGCGATGTCAACGGCGCGGTCGGCCAGCTTCTACTCACGCGGCTGACGGGCCAGCCTACACACAACACCGACTGGCTCGAACCGCTGGAGGACGGCACGGTGGTCTTCACGCATTGTGGCTCCGGCTCGTTCAGCCTCGCCGAACGGCCCGGTGACGTCACGCTCAGCCCCGTGCGGCTGATGGACCAGGGCGTCTGCGCGACCTTCCCCGCGCGGCCCGGCCCGGTGACACTGGTGAGCCTGTTGCCGCGCGGCGACGGCTATCAGTTGGCGGTGCTCGAAGGCGAGGCGGTCCCGACCACGATGGTCTTCCCCGGCAACCCGCTGCGCGTGCGTTTCCCGCAGCCGACGCCGCAACTCATCGAATGGATTTTCGCGGAGGGCATCGGCCACCACTGGATGGCCAGCTACGGCCACGTCGGCGAGGAAATCAGCCAGTGGGCCAGCCTGTGCGGCCCAAGTTTGCGGTTGTTGAGGCCAGAAGGCACGCGACATCCATGAGAGAGGATTCATGAAAGACCAATCACGATGAAGCCCTCAAAACTCCTCCTCATTCCCGCGCTCTTTCTCGGTATGACCTTCGGTGCCGCGGGAACGACGACGCCGAATGTGATTTGGATTTGGGCCGACAATCTCGCGTGGGGCGACCTGCGTTGCTATGGCAGCCGGCGGCATGAGACGCCGGCGCTGGACCGTCTGGCTGCGGGCGGCGTGCGGTTCACGCAATTCTACACGGCGCACACGATTTGCAGCCCGGCACGCGCGGCGTTGCTCACGGGCCGGCAGCCGTTCCGGTCGGGCATCGTGGACGTGCTCTATCCGGACAGCCCGTTCGGTCTGCCGGCGGAAGAGATCACACTGGCCGAGTTGCTGCGCAAACAACACTACGCCACCGCCGCCGTCGGCAAATGGCATCTCGGCGACCGGCGCGAGTTCCTGCCGCGCCAGCACGGGTTCGACAGCTACTTCGGAATGCCGTTGAGCATGGATATGTTGCCGGCCATTCTTTGCCGCAACGATAAAGTCATCGAACAACTGCCCGGCGACAAGGTGGCCGACATCAGCGAGCGTTACACCGACGAAGCCATCCGCTTTGTGACAGCGAACCGTCATCGGCCCTTCTTCCTCTATCTCGCCCACACACTGCCGCATCCACCGTTGATCCTTCCGAAGCACGCGCGTCATCCGGGCGCAACGCTGTATGCCGACGCGGTGCGGCATCTCGACGAACAAGTCGGGCGCTTGATCGAAGCGGTCGAGAAACTCGGCCTCGCGGAGCGCACACTGGTAATGTTCAGCAGCGACAACGGTCCGCTCGCCGAGGGAGCGGAGCTCGGTCCGTTGCGCGGCGGCATCAACGACGAACACGAAGGCGGCCTCCGGGTGCCGTTCATTGCGAGTTGGCCGGGCACGTTGCCGACGGGACGCGTGGTGGATGCACCCGCGATCCTTTACGACATCTTTCCCACGGTGGCGCGGCTGGCCGGTGCGTCGCTGCCGCAGGACCGCGTGTATGACGGGCAGGACATCTGGCCGTTGCTCACGGGCCGGGGTGAGTTCCGTCCGCAACGCCCCTTGATCTGGGTCTATCACGACAACGTGACGACGGTGCGCGACGGTCGCTGGAAACTGCACGCGGGTCATTGCGCGCGGCCGTTGCCGAAACCGGAACTTTATGACATCGAAGCCGACCCCGGCGAGCAACACAACCTCGCGGCGCAGGAGCCGGAGGTCGTCGCGCGCCTGATGAAACAGATCGCCGACTACCGCGCGCAGGTGCCGAAGGTCTGGACCGTCCGTTACACGGTGCGCGATCCGGACAAAACCAACAGCGGCCTGCGCCCGCACAAGTAACATGAACACATTGCGCCTTCTGCTCGCTTCGTTGCTCGTGTTGGCCTGTGCCGTCACGGCAGAAAACACTCGCCAGCCGCTCGACGGCACTTGGTTGCTGAAGTCGTCCGTGCTCGTGCCGGAAGATGGCGAGCACATTTCGACAGTGGGCTACAAGCCGCGGCGGTGGTTGAAAACGAGCGTGCCGTCCACGGTGCTCGGCGCGTTGGTGAAGAACGGCGTCTATCCTGATCTTCGCATCGGGATGAACAGTTTTCTGATTCCGGATTCGTCCGACGAGTTCAACCGCAAACACGATCTTGCGAAGTTCAGCTATCTGCCCGACAAACGAAACCCGTGGCGCGATCCGTATTGGTATCGCACGGAGTTCAAGTTGCCGGCGTGGCCCGAAGGTCGGCGTCTGTGGTTGAATTTCAACGGAATCAACTACCGCGCCGAGGTCTGGCTGAACGGGAAACGGATCGCCGACGAGAAGGAGATGGCTGGGATTTATCAACGGTTCCGGTTCGATGTCACCGGTTGCGCCCGGCGTGGCGTGAATGCTCTGGCGGTCAAGATTCATCCCGTGGATCATCCGGGCGAGCCGGACACGCAACTGAAACCGTCGGGTCCGGCCCGCCACTATTTCAAGAAGGAGATTCAGAAGGATGTCAGCTACCAAGTCGCCATTGGCTACGATTGCATGCCGCCGATTCCCGACCGCAACATGGGCATTTGGCAGGACGTGTTTTTGGAATGGACGGGGCCTGTGGACATCCGCGATCCGTTCGTGGCGACCGACCTGCCGTTGCCGGACACCAGCCGCGCGACGCTGACGGTGTCGGCGGAACTCGTGAACGCCAGCGCATCGCCGGTGCGCGGCGTGTTGCGCGGACGGGTGGCGGGAACGGAGGTGAGTTTCGAGCAGCCGGTGGAGCTTGCGCCAAACGAGACGAAGCTCGTGCGCGTGGAACCGAAGCCGGTGATGCATCAACCGCGGCTCTGGTGGCCGCGGAATTACGGCGAACAGCATCTCTACGAGTTGAAGCTGGAATTTGCCGGCACCGAGCGCACTGTTGCGTTCGGCGTCCGCACGGTCGGCAAGGAACTGCACAAGCTCGGCGATCATCACGGCCTGCGGGTGCTCATCAATGGACAGAAGGTGTTTTCGCAAGGCGGTTGGCTCCAGCCGGAGCTTCTCTTCGAGATGCCACCGCGGCGTTTGGAGGCCGAGGTCCGCTATCTGACGGAAGCGAATCTCAACACGGTCACCATCGAGGACTTGCCGGTGCTCAGCGACGAATTCCTCGCCGCGTGCGACCGGCACGGGTTGATGCTCTGGATGAGTTTCTACAGTAGTTATTGGATCCAGCCGGAGACGAACTGGCCGCTCGATCACGAGTTGCTGGCACGGGGCGGGGTGGACGTGATCAAACGACACTGGAACCATCCGAGCTTGGTTTTGTATAGCTGCGTGGGCGAGGGAGTCCCCAGCAAGGACGTTTACCTGACGTGGCGCAAGAATCTGTTGGCGTTGGACCGCACACGACTGTTCGTGCCCACCGTTGACGTGCGGCAAAAAGTCGAATGGCTGGAACCGGATCTTCCCACGGGCCTGCACGATGCCGTCGCGTTCTGGGAAATCAGTCCGCCCGGCTATTATCACCGGGTCCGCAACGGCAAGAAGTGGATGTTCAACACCGAGGTCTCCATCCCTTCGCTGCCACCGGTCAACAACCTCCGCAAGTTCATTCCCGATTTGCTCACGTCGGGCGGCCCCGATACCGTTTGGGCGCATCACGACGCCTCGTATTTCATCCGCGACTTCGATCCGGCCGTCCGTTTGTTCTACGGTTCGCACCACAACATTGTGGACTACTGCTGGAAAGCGCAACTCCTGAGCGCCGAACGCCATCGCGCGTGGTCCGAGGCGGCCAACCACCGGATGTGGGACATCACCAGCGGTATCTGGCAATGGAAACTCAACTCCTGTTGGCCAAGTGTCGGCTGGCAAATCTACGACTGGTATCTCAAACCGATGGTGAGCTCTTACTACTACAAATCCGCTTTCGAACCGTTGCACGTCCAACTCAATCCGCTCGACGGAACCGTCACGATCATCAACCGCCGCCTCCAGCCCGCGTCGAGTCTCGACGTGCAGGCTGGCGTTTACGACAGTCACGCGAGATTGCGTTGGGAACAACAAGCGACCACCAGCGTCGGGGCGAACACCTACCATGACGTATTCGCTGTTCCACCGCTCGCTGATCCAACGCCGGTCTATTTCGTGAAGCTGCGCTTGAGACGGGACGGCAAACCGGTTTCGGAGAACTTCTATTGGCTTTCCGCGAAACCTTACGCGGACATTTCCACTGACGATTCCGAATTTCGCGCGGTCGGCAAAGCCGCCGACATGAAGCCGGGCGAAGGTTTCTACTCCAGAGCTTCGACCACGAACACCGCCGACTTCAGTGCGCTGGCGCAATTGCCACCGGTGAAATTGAACGTCTCGTACCGAATCGAGCGCCACGGCAACCAGCGTATCGCGCGCGTCCGGCTGCACAACCCGACCGACCGGCTGGCATTCTTCATCCAGTTGGCACTGACGCACGGACGACAAGGGGACGAAGTGCTGCCGGTATTTTGGTCGGACAACTATTTCAGCCTCCTCCCCGGCGAGTCCAAGGAAGTGGACGCCTCCTTCGCCGCCGAAGACCTTCACGGCGCGACGCCCGTCCTCGAAGTCGGCGGCTGGAACATCGAGAGCCAGTTCAAGTGCGCGAGCCTCCAACCCTCAAAGTCCCGCGTCAAAGCCGGGGAAGCTTTCACCATCGCCGCGACCATTACCGACACCTTCCTCGACGGCAGCCGTGTGGCGTTGCTCGTGGACGGCCAGCCTGCCGATGCCCAGTGGACGTGGGCGCGCGGCAGCAAACGCGCCGAACTCACCTTCAGGCTGACCCTGCGCGAGCCGGGCGCGCACCGTCTGAGCGTCGCAGACCGGACGATCGAAGTGGATGTGGAATGAGCGCGGGGACGAACATCATGGAACGCCTTTTTCCAAATGACCGGATGTCCAAACGGGAGCGGGTGGAAGCCACGTTGAACAACCGGCCTGTGGACCGCGCCGCGTTGCACGAGCAACTCAGCTACAACCCCGGCGTCATTGCGCTCTACACTGGGCGCGCCGTGACCGGCTTCGATTACTCTTACGACGACATCTGCGCGGTGATTCGCCAAACGTTAGATGCGTGCTTCCCGCCGGTCGCGCCGCTGGGCACCGGCCGGATCACCGACCGCGACGGTTTCGTCATCCAGCAGGACAACTGGCATTCGATGATCGTGCAACGTCCGTTCGACGACGCGGCCGGGGCGCGGGAGTTTCTGTTGCGCAAGACCGACGAACTGCGGCGCCTTGGGCGGTGGGGCGACTACGGTTATCCGCCGGGCATCTGTCCGCCGCAGCAGGACAGCGCGGCTGGGTTTGAGCCGGAACGGGAGCGGGAGAATTTTCGCCGCTACATGCTCGGCCTGCAAGCGCGAATTGGCGAGACTGTCATTATTGATTTCAGCATTCAGGCGGGTTTTTGCGAATGCTGGTCGCGGCTCGGCCTCGACACGTTCAGCTACCTCTACTGCGACGATCCGCAGGTCGTCGGCGATTACCTCGACGCTTACACGGCGGCGGAATTGCGCCGACTGGAGGCCATCGCGGACCGCAACCTCTCGCCGGTCGTCCTGATCGCGGAGGATTTCGCCTCCAAGAACGGGCCAATTTTCAGCCCCGCCCTGCTGCGTAAGGAACTCTTCCCGCGCGTCCGCTTGCTCACCGAGGCATGGCACCGGCACGGACTGAAGGTCCTTTATCACAGCGACGGCAACTGGCGGGCCGTCGTGCCCGACCTCGTCGCGTGCGGTGTGGACGGCTTCTACTGTCTTGAGCCGGCGGTCGGCATGGACATCGTCGCGCTGCGCAAAGCATGGCCCGCGCACGTCTGGGCGGGCGGCTTGGACGGCGTCGAGTTAATGGAGCGCGGCACGCCGGAGCAAGTCCGCCGGGAGGTGTGCCGCATCATCAAGGAAACGGACGTCCTGCGCCGTGGCGGCGTGTTCGTGGACACCTCCGGCGAAATCAATCCACCAGTCAGGCCGGAAAACTTCCGCGCGATGGTCGAGGCCGTCGGCGAAATCTGGAACCCGGAGTTTGCAGGCCAGCCATGATGATGAACCCCACCCTCGGATTCGTGTTGATGATCGCGGCGGGCGTGATGAATGGCTCCTACGCGTTGCCGACGAAGAAGACCACGAAGTGGGCTTTCGAGAACACCTGGCTCGTCTTTTCGGTGGTCGCGATGCTGGTGGTGAACTGGGGCATCGCGGCCAGCACAGTGCCGAATCTGGCGCAGGTCTATGCAAAGGCCGGCGCGAACGCGATCTGGATGGTTTTCGGATTCGGCATGATATGGGGGCTGGCGAATGTGTTGTTCGGCATCGGTCTCTATTGGATTGGCATGAGCCTCACGTTTCCCATCGCCATCGGCTTGAGCACGGCGCTTGGTTCGCTGATTCCGATGGTGCCGCGACCGGGCGTCTTCCTGACACCGGCGGGCGCAGCGATCTCGCTGGGTGTGGCAGTGTTGTTGGCGGGCGTGGCGATGTGCGGGCTGGCGGGAGTTCGCAAAGACGCGCAGTCACGCCAAGGGACTGCGCCGGACGCTGCACAGTCAAGCCCCGCGACACACCGGCGGTTGCTGAAAGGAATACTCGTCGTCGTGCTGTCGGGCTTGTGCGACCCCTTCCTGAACTTCGCCTTCACGTTCGGCGACACGATCAAGCAGGAGGCGCTCGCGGCAGGCGCGGCGCACGGAGGCGAGTCGGACGCGATTTGGGCGCTGGCGTTGTCGGGCAGTTGCGTGGTGAACGCCATCTACTGCGCTGTTCTCCTGACGCGCAATGGCACGTGGTCTCGTTTCCACGAGGCAAGCACGCGCCACTACTGGCCGCTGGCGGCGCTGATGGGAGTCGTCTGGATGTTGTCCATCACCTGTTATGGGCGCGGCGCGGCGGCAATGGGGCCGCTGGGTGGCTCGGTGGGCTGGGCGATGTTTTACGGCTGCATCATCCTTGTCTCGATGTTCTGGGGCGTGGTGTTCGGCGAATGGAAAGAAGCCCGTGGCGGTCCCTTGCGCACGCTTTGTGGCGGCCTTGCCCTTCTTATGATTGCCCTCGTTGTCCTCGGCTACAGCAACACACTACCAATGCCCCGCACCGAGCCATGAGATGAACAACTCTGAGTCCCGACATTTGAAGCGGGTTCTGAATTTCCGGGACCTGTTGGTGCACGGCATAATGATCACGTGCATCGCGTCGAACTTGACCGCGCAAGACGTGGAGGACATCGTCACGGCATATCGAAAGGTCGCGGCGGCGGTATGCAGGCAACCGGAAGGCGCGGGTCGAACCAACGCGTGATGAACACGTCGGGCAAAACGATGGTGCGGCTGAGCCGGCGAAACCTGCTGAAAAGCGGATGCGCCGCGGGACTCGGCTGGTTGTTGCCATCGCTGGAGTCGTTCGCCGCCGCCGGCAATCCGCGCCAGTTTCATCTCTGTCTCGCGCCCGATGCGTTTGACCGCGACCCCGAGTTGCTTGCCACGGTCCGCGAGGCGGGCATCAACGCCGTGTGGCTCGCGGGTTTCTGCTACGGTCACTGGCACTGGCCGGTGGAGAAACTCCGCGCGACTCGCGCGAAGCTCGAACAAGCAGGGCTGGCAGCGCATGTTATCAATCTGCCGTTCGGCCATCCGGGCAATGCGCTGGAGACAACCAGCGGTGGTTTCCCACTCACGCCGCCGCAGCATTGGAGGACGGCCTTATTGATTGACGGCAAGACGGGCGTCGGCACGTCGCTGCACGAGCCAGCCACGGCGGAGAACGTCGCGGCTGTCCGCGCGCTGCGACAGGCAAAGTTCGGGCAGGTGTTCCTCGACGACGATTTTCGGCTCGCCCGCCACCCCGGCCAGATCGGCGGCTGCTTTTGCGCGGAACACCGCGAGCGGTTTCTGCGACGCGGCGGTTACGAAGCGGCGCGATGGGATGAGTTGTTGGACGACGTGCGCCAGCGCCGGCTCACGCCGCTGCTGCGCGATTGGGTCGGTTTCACCTGCGACGAACTGACGGCGAGTTTCCGCGCCCAAGAGCGCGTCGCGGGCGCGGGCCGGCTCGGCATCATGGTGATGGTGCTCGGTTCGGAGAAGGCCGGCATCCGGTTGACGGATTACCGCAACGCGTTGTTTCGTGTTGGCGAAGGCGCGTTCAATGACGCGTCGTTCAACCCTGTCGGGTGCAAAACCAAGGAGCTGTTCAGCGTCCTGATGCACCGGCGGTTCGCGCGGCCGGATCTGGCGTTCAGCGAAACGACCGCGTTCCCCTCCAACAAGCTCTCCGCGCGGAACATGGCGGCGAAGCTGGTCATCTCCACCATCGCCGACGTGCGGCAGACGATGTTCATGAGCGGCCTCGATCCGTTCCCGCGCTCCTATTGGGAAACGCTCGCGCCCGCGATGAAGACACAAGCAGCCCTGCACGCGCGCCTGGCGAGCCACAAGCCGCGCGGGCCGTTCAAACAGTTCTGGGGCGAGCGCAGTCGTTGGGTGGGCGACGACAACCCGTTCAGTCTGTTCCTGGCGGCCGGCGTGCCGTTCGAGGTGACCGACAAGCCCGCGCGCGACGGCTGGACGTTTCTGTCAGACTTCGACGCGCGGGCTGTCGCCGACAAGCAGCTTGTCTCGCGCGGCACGAGGCTCGTGCATCGTCCGTCCGTCAAACCGCCGCTCGCTGACGGCGAACCGCTCGCGGAATCGCTGGACGCGCTGTTCGCCTTCAAGCAACGCATCGCTCCTTCCCTTGCCGACGTGCCGCACGTTGCGCAACACGAGCCGGCGGTGTGCGCTTGGTATCCGACGGCCCGCGCGGTGCTCGTCTGGAATCTCGAAGACAAACAGAAGACGCTTACTGTGCGTCGCGGCCAGCGCCAACAGGAAATCGCGCTGGCCGGACTTGAAGCGAAATTGGTCAACGACATGGCTTGAATATGAACTCACCACATCCTTCCACTCTTTCCCGTCGCGAGTTTCTATCCATCACTGCCCTCGGCGCGGGTGCGATGCCTGCGTTGCTGTCAGCGAAGGAACCGGCGGCGACGGGCAAGCCGGCCGTTGTGGCGGGCGGCGCTTACGAAAAGGCGGCGACCTACGCCGACATCAACCGCGAATCGTGGACGACCATCCTTGCGGACAAGGGGGAAGGTTACGTGCCGCCGGTGACGGTGCATCTGCCGATCCAGCCGGTTTTCCAACGCGATTTCATCCACGTGGACTGTGCGCTGAACGTCTGCCGCCGGCGCGTCATCCCGAAACTCTCGACCGGCGATCCAGCTTCCTGGAAGGCCGCGCGGTCGCTGGAGACTTTCATCGTCCAGTTCGCGGTGGACGACCCGCCGCTCGTCCCCGACTTTCGTGCAACGCAACTGTCGCTGGCTGAAGGGAAACTTCCGCTGGCCCACGCCGACTACTATCTCTGCGACTTCCGCTACGAGTTCGACTACTTCTGCTGTCCGCTGGATGAACGGCAGAGTGTGCTGTGGATTGGCGTGGCGGTGACGAACGAAGCCGACGCGACGCGGCGGGCGAACGTCCGCGCAAAGGTCAACTTCCAAGCTGAGGGCCGCATCTTTGACCCGCACTACGTGCCGTTCTATTGGGACGCGACGAAGTGGTTGCCTTGCGACAAGGTCCAACTCAAGGACAACACGATCTGCCGCGACTCAGCGCCCATCGGCCGGACGATTCCCGGCGATTGGACGCTGGAGTGGGAAGCGAAGAAGGAGTTCGATGCCAAACGGCTGCCGCGATTTTTCAACCCCGGGCCGGAGTATCGCGTCGCGCCTTCCATGCGGCTGGCGAGCGTGCAGGATGTCATGCGCTTCTCTGCGGAACTGCGGGCTGGTGAGCAGAAGCGGTTCTGGATCGCACTGTTGACGGATTATGAAGGCGCGACGGCGGAGGACCGCGTGCGGTTGATGCGAGCCGAGCCGCAGGCAGGACGTGCCACGGCGTTGAAACATTTCCAGTCGCAGTTCACGCGCGAGCACACGCAACTGACATTCCCGGCGGAGAACCGGGACAGCATTTTCACCGAATTGCAGCTCTCCACGCTTCAGTTGCTCGTACAGTTTCCCGGCGAGAAAAGCCTGATGCCGACGCAAGGCGGAAGCTCGGAGCGGCACTTCGTGTGGGTGTGGGAGGCGATGTTCATGCTGCTGCCGATGTTGCGGCTCGGCCACTTCGAGCCGGTGCGCCGCTCGCTGGAGTTCATCTTCAGCTTACAGGACGGCGGCCATCCTCCCGAAGGCGAACTGACGACGACCGCTGGCGCCATCGGCACCACCGGCCCAAAATGGCTCAACACCACCGGCTCGGCGCTTGTGCTGGCCACCGACTACTACCTCTATTCGCACGACGAGAAGTTTCTGGCTGAATACCTGCCGAAGATGCTCAAGGCGCTCGGCTGGATCGTCGGCGAGATTCGCGCGACGCGGAAGCTCAACCCCGACGGCTCGCGTCCGCTCCACTACGGGCTGATGCCGTTCGGCTGCGCCACCGACGGCGACATCGGGCGCATCGTGGCGTTCACGGATGCGTTCACGTTCCTCGGCTTGGAGAAAGCCGTGACGCTGCTGGAGCAAGTGCGACACGAACGCGCTGCCGAGTTTCGCCGCGAGTTGGAGATGTATCGCGCCGACCTCGCCCGCGCCATCGAGGGGTTGACCCGGCCTGACGGCTACATCGAGCGAAAGATTCTGACCGGCAAGGAGAAGAAGATCGAGCCGGGCTTCGAGCGGATTTGCGGCGCGATCAATCTCGCCCTCACCGGCGCGCTCGATGTCCGTTCCGACCGGTTCCGTCGCTACGTGGCCCACTTTGAGGAGAAACTGATGGACGGCTTCTTCACCGGACGGATGACCCGCGACATCGCCTACATGGGCATCGGCGAATTCTCTTGGCATCACGCCTACCTGCGCTTGGGTGAGTGGAAGAAGGCGTTTGCGGCGAACCGCGTCAACCTCCGCTACGGGATGACGCAGGACGTGTTTCAAGTGCAGGAGCGGTTCTCGCGCACCCACCCGAACTTCACGCCGTGGCAGCCGAACGGCAGCGGCAACGGACGCATGTTGGAGATGATGCTCAACAGCTTGTATTTCGAGCACGACGGCATGGTCACGTTACTCGGCGGCGTGCCGTGGCTGTGGCTGGCCAACAACGGCGTCACCGCGCTGCAAAACCTCCGCACCACACGCGGCAAGGTCACACTCGAAGCGCGGATGCTCGACCGTCAACGTTGCCGCCTGACCGTCCGCGGCGTTTTGCCCTCGCAAGTCCGCGTGCCGGACCATTTCATCGTCAGCGATATGAGTCCGCGCTCTGTCAAGAAGAGCCGCGGCCTGTTGCAAATCCCCGGCAAGACGCAGGAGCTTGTCCTCGTTCTCCGTGAGAACCCCGAAACATAAGGAGACTACCATGAAATCAACCCATCGAGTTCTGGCCTTCGGTTGTCACCCTGACGACGTGGAGATTCTCTGCGCCGGCACACTGGTCTTGCTGGCAAAACGCGGCTGCGAAATCCACATCGCCGTCATGGCCGGTGGCGATGTCGGTTCGCCGACGTTGCCGCGCTTCGTGATCCGCGAGAAACGGTTGAAGGAAGCGCAAGCTTCCGCCGACATCATCGGCGCGCAGTTCCACTTTGCCGGCGGCGAAGACCTCGAAGTGGAATACAACGACGCCTATCGTCGCCGGGCCGTCCGCGTCATGCGCGAGGTCAATCCGACCATCGTCTTCACGCATTCGCCAATGGACTACCTGATTGACCACGAGGAAACCTCGCGTCTCGTGCGCAACGCGGCCTTCATCGGCCCCGTGCCGAACTACGATTGCGGCACCGCTGTCCCACCGACATCGAAAATCCCGTATCTGTATTATGCGAATGCCGTTGGTCGCCGGGACATCTTCGGACGACCGCTGCCGTTGACCTGCGCGGTGAACGTCACGTCCGCGATGAAAACCAAGACGCGGATGCTGGCTTGTCACGCCTCGCAACGCGAATGGCTCCGCGTCGTGCTCAAGGAGGACAATTATCTGGAGATGATGAAGCGCGCGTCGGCAGCCGAAGGGCGGGCGGCGGGCTTCCCGTTCGCCGAGGCGTTCATCCAGCATCGCGGCGAAGGCCATCCGCAAGACAACATCCTCAAGCAACTTCTCGGCGACGCCTGCCGCGAGTTTGAACAATGAACTTCACCTTTAATTTGCTTGTCATCGCCATCTCTGTCGCCTTGACGGTGGGAGCGGAACCACCTGCGCTGTCGCGCCCGCAGGTCAATTTGGACGGCGAGTGGAACTTCGCCACGGACCCAGACAACCGAGGCGAGACAGAGAAATGGTATCTGCCGGATGCGAAACTGCCGGCCATGCCCGCGCCCGGCTATGCGCCCGGCGCCAACGGCAAGATTTGTGTGCCCGGTATCTGGGATAATCAAGGTTACGGCAAGGCGACCGATAAATTTCATCATCACTTCGAGGGAAAAGGTTGGTATCAACGGGAGATTGCGATTCCGAGAGAGTGGAAAAGGCGTCGCGTGTTTCTGGTTATTACCGGGGTTTGCCGCTACAGCAAGACATGGATCAACGGTCAATTCCTTGGCGAACACGTGGGCTATGTGTCGGTTCAGGAGCATGACATTACGCGTCACGTTGCAGCGGGAGAGACCGCAACGCTCACGATTCAGGTGGACTCCAAACAGCGCTGGGAGATTGACGCTCTTGCAGGCGCGTCCTCGTTGATTGATTACGTGGATACACCTTGGGGTGGGATTTGGGGCCATGTGCGACTGGAAGCCCGCGCTGATGGCTGGTTGAGCGACCCATTCGTGCAACCTGACGTGGAGGCTTCCCGCTGTTCAGTGAGCGCGACGGTGAGCGGGGAAGCGGGTTCTGCGGACCAACTTCAGCTTGAGGTGTTCGGACAAGACGGCCAGCGGGCGGCTAATGTCGTGCAGTCATGGGATGGCAGCCTTCCTGGCGGCCAGACCGTGAGCATTGCGGCAACGCTGCCGAATCCGAAGCTCTGGACCCCCGATCACCCATCGCTCTATTCGGTTCGCCTTAGTCTGCTCAAGGCAGGCAAACCGCTGGACTGCGTTGAAAGCCGGTTTGGGATGCGGCAGTTCTCGACCGATGGGTATCGCCTTCTTCTGAATGGCAAACCGATTTTTCTGCGTGGCTA
>Ga0233425_10000934_pt1 | contig 69971 bp, 68 predicted proteins | sample Watercolumn_Towu_2_FD_181712 | JGI IMG/M metagenome (GOLD analysis project Ga0233425, IMG submission 181712) | Freshwater microbial communities from Lake Towuti, South Sulawesi, Indonesia - Watercolumn_Towuti2014_140_MG | ecosystem: Environmental > Aquatic > Freshwater > Lake | place... | reverse complement strand
TTCTTTGTTCTGGTTTAAAATGTGTATAGGACATCTTTAGTTTGGCTTAATAATTAGTTGACACTATTATTTTACCTAACTTAGGTGTCCTTTTGTATTAAATTAAGGTTGGGAGCAGAATGTAGGGCATGCGTATTGCTTTTTTTCCGGAAATAAGGTAAGCTGGAAGCGTTACAAATAAATATCCGCCTTTAATTTAATTTCCGGACCAAGGCGGCCGGAGAGCTTTCCGTTTCGGCGGACGGTTAAAGAGTCTTTTTTATTATCAAAAAGATTCTTGAATATATGTCGGAAAAAAATACGAACCAGGCCGTAGTTAATGATTTCGCCCTCTTGCTTGAAAAAGACGAAATCAAGATGCCGCAGGTCAGCGAAACCGTGAAGGGCATCGTTTTGTCCGCTTCCAAGGCGGAAGTGCGCCTGGATATCAACGGCGTTTTAATGGGCGTCGTACGCGGCCGCGAGCTGTTTGAAGACAGCGAAGAGTATGCCAACCTGAAGCCGGGCGACGAAGTCGAGGCCACGGTGGTCGAACTGGAAAATGAGAACGGCGAGCTGGAATTGTCTTTGAAATTCGCCGGCCAGGCAAAGGCTTGGGCGAACATGAAGAGCGCCTATGAGAACCGGACGGCTCTTAAAGTGAAGATTGTGGCCGCGAACCGCGGCGGCCTCCTGGCCGCCCACGGCCAGATCGCCGGTTTTATTCCGGTTTCACAGCTGGCGCCGGATAATTATCCGCGCGTTTCCGGCGGCGACAAGACGAAGATTTTGGAAAAATTGAAGACTTTCATCGGGACGGAAATGGAAGTCAAGGTGGTTAATCTGGATGAGAACCAACGGGAAGACAAGATCATCTTTTCAGAAAAGGATGTCTGGAACGAACGGCAGAAAGACGTCATCTCGAAATATAAGGTCGGCAGCGTAATCGAAGGCGCGATCACGGCCATTACCGATTTTGGCGTCTTCGTTTCCTTCGGCGAAAATCTGGAAGGCCTTATCCACATCTCCGAGCTGGCCTGGCAGAGAATCGATGATCCGGCCGACTTGTACAAAGCTGGCGACACCATTCAGGCGGAAATCATCAATATCAGCGGCGCCAAGATTTTTCTGAGCGCGAAAAAGCTCATGAAAGATCCGTGGGAAAATGTCGGCGAAAAATATAAAGTTGGCCAGACGGTCCGCGGCCTTATTCTGAAAGTCAACCCGTTTGGCCTGTTCGTCAAACTCGACGACGAGATCCACGGCCTTGCCCATATCAGCCAGCTGAACCTGGCGCCCGGCCAGAAAATCGGCGATCTCTTTAAGTCCGAAGAAGAAATGGATTTTACGGTCGTTTCCATCGAACCGAAAGAGCATCGCATGGGCCTAGTCGTCGCTAAAGAGGCCAAAGTGAAGACGGAGAAATTAGCTGAAGAGAAAAAAGAGGAAAGAAAAGAAGAAAATAAAGAGGCTAAAGCAGAGGAAGATGAGGATGATAAGACAGAAGATAAGCCGGAAAAAAAGAAAAGAAGACGATAAAGAAAAAGAAGAAAGAAGATTAAGATTATAACTCTCTCCCTGCCTACTGGCAGGCAGGCGAGTCCACCCCCACCCCCACCCCCACCCCCTCTCCGAGTCCGGAGAGGGGGTTTGTTTTTATGGGCCTGTAGAAGAATACTCCGTCCGCAGGGCGTAAATATACTTTGAAAATTGAATAAAAATGCAATTCATCCCAATCCCAAAACGTTTATTTGAGTTCCTGGTATTTTTCAATATAGCCGTTGACGAGCGCTGCGAATTCGGCGTGGCTCCAGGTAAGGGGGGAGGCGGAGAGGGGCTCGCCCGTGTCGGAGCGAATTTGTTCCGAGAGCAGGCCGGCCGGAGAGGCAAAGCGCATGGCCCAGCGCATGGCCGCTTTGGCCGTTTCAAGTTCGTCAAAATTTCGGGCAGAGGCAATCTCGAATTGCGCTTTCCAGAAAGTGGTAATGAACCAGGGATTGGGCGCGGCTTCGGGCGAGAGGCGGTGGAATTCGTCGCCTTCGTAGCGGACGGCGCCGCCGACGGCCGACTGTTCGGCGAGCCGGGCCTTGACTGTCTCGAAGGCTTTGCGCATTCTTTCGTCCGTGCGGTCGAGAATGTTAAAATAGAACACGCCGTAAAAACTGCTCAGGTCGATCCGGTCGTCGAAGCGGAGCTGGCCGTTATCGTTAAAAAGCGATTTGCGGAAGAAATTGTTTTTTTCGTTGTAAAGATATTTCACGATGCCTTTCCGGATTTTTTGGGCAGCGCTGACATAGCGCCGGCTTTCTGCTTTTTTTCCGAGCAGTTCGGCGAACTTGCCGGCCGCCTCCAGGCCGCCGGCGACGCAGGCGCAGGTAAAGGTGGAAACGGCGAAATCCTGCTCCCAGATGTCGTAGCTCGGTTTGGGCATCTCGATCGCTTCGTCCCAGTAGCCAAGTATGAAGCCGGCCGCTTTTTTAATAAGGGAATTATAGATGCTTTCAATGAATTCCAGATCGAGCGTGGCCTCGTAATGTTTCCAGAGGCTGTAGATGACCAGGGCGGTTTCGTCTTCCTGGATGGCCAGCCGCTTTTGGCCGTTCACGATCCAGGGGTGCCAGGAGCTGCCGACCGAGCGGTCGCCTTGGTATTTGTGGTAGAAATAGCCGTCTTTGCTGATAGCCTCATTGGCGAATTCGAAAAATGGCCGGGTGTTGTTCCAGTAGCCGGCCTGGTCCAGGGCAATGACGATAAAGCTCGCGTCTCGCGGCCAGACATAGGCATAGGTGTCTTTGCCGTATTGGTACATATCCGAATCGCCGGAAGCGATGATGTCGCCGTTGTTGCCGGCCTGGGTGCGCATGATCAAAAGCGATTTTTTGTAGAAGCTCACGATGTCGTCTTCCAGGTCGGCGAAATCGGCCGCTTTTTTGTTGGCCCAGCTGTGCCAGAAATCAGCGGTGGTTTTTAAGATATGGCCGGGCGTTTTTTCTTTCACGCAACGGTTCAATTCCAGAACGTCGGCGAAACTTTTGCCGGCCGCGATCCAATAGAAGAGCTCTTCTCGGTCGGCCGGCGGCAGGTCGACATTTTTGGCCACGACCGAATCGACGGCGCCGTGTTCGATGGCGTTGCCTTCGAGCCAGCCGTCTTCGGCGTCTTTCCAGGTGCCTTCTTTGCCTTCAATGCCGTAGTTGCCGACGCTGTATTCCTCAAACGGCGCACCGGCCGTCTCCAAAGAAATGGCGAAGACGCGCCGGCCTTCATAATGGATGACAGTGTGGTTTTCCGGATCAAAAAAAGCCGTGTCCCGCTTGCCTGTGCCGTTGATTTTGAATTGGGCGTGGAAAAACAGCTTGATTTTCCGCGGCCGGTCGAGGATGTTATTGACGACGATCCGGCGCAAGAAAATATCCTTTTCATTATAGACGGCATCTGTGAAAGCGAGCTCGATGCCCGCTTTGCGGTTGGCCATCCTGATGTCGGAGACGAGGGTGTCCGCGGCGTAGCCGATGACGATCTCCCAGTCCGGATTTTGGAGCCAGGTGAATTCGCCGTCGATCATGATGCCGAGGCGATGCACTGTGCCGTAGCCGGCATGGTTTTCCATGCCGACGTAAGGATAATAAAAATCCCGCAGCTGGCCGTATTGATCAAGACCGATCATTGTGCTGCCATTTCCCAGAACAAGCGCCTTGGGCATAAAGATAAAAGATTAATCCGCAATAAGAAGAGGCTGTTATTTAAGATAATCCGCCAAAACTTTTATAAAGCCCAGTTTGGTTTTTTGCTGACTTAGTTTTTTGGCCAGGGCCTTTTCGCCGAGGACTTCGTCCGCCCATTTGGCGAAGTCGTTGCCGTCGCGCCTGGCGTGGTAGTCGAACTGTTCGCCGGTCATTTCTTCGGCCGCTTGCTTCAATTCGGCCAGGTTTTTCAGGATTGGGCCGTTATTCACCCAGAAGCACTGCTCGTTTTGGGCATCAACCAAGACGGCGGTCTTTTTTTCTTCGGTTTTTATTTTTGCGGCTTTTTTCGCGGCCGGCGCGGCTTTTTTGGCGGTAACGGCCATAGGCGTGATTTTATAAGCGACCTTCGGTTTGGCCAGGGTCGCGGTGGCGGGCGCCGTGACAGGCGCTTCCGCCGCCTTTTTAAAGACTAGCTTGTTCAGAAAATCTCGCATAGGATTGTTTTTTAACTTTTAATTCGGCGACCATTAAATCGCAAAATTATAAAATTAAAAATTTTTATTGTTAATTTGTAAATTAATTTCTTCAACCCTCAGCCGCAAATCGTTTAAAACATTCATATAAGACAGGAAGGCGTCGTAAGGGGTGTCGTAGGGATTGAAATATTTATGGACGTCGCCGTCGGCGAAAAATTTGGTGCACATGTAATAGAAATGGTCCGAAGTCTGGAGGCGCCGCCAGTTTTCAATAAGCTCTTCGTCGCCGGTGGACAGGACCTCTTTTTCCAAAGAGTAGATTTTGGCGATGGCGTCCCTTTGCAGGTCGTTTGAAAGCCAGGCGGAAAGATCCCTTTCTATGTCCGCCCAGGAAATGAAATGGGGAATGTCGAGCTCGGCTTTGGGTTCGTATTTGGCCACCACTTCCGAGGGGGTCAGGAATTCGTTGTCCGGATGCCGGAGCACTTCGGCCGGCAGGTGCCGGAGAAAATCAAAGATGCCGCTTTCTTCCCACTGGTGCTCGCCGAAAGTCTCGTAGTCCATGAAGAGATTGATCACTTCACCGGCGCCGTTATGGTTGGAAAGCCAATGGGCGAATTTGTCGGCACAGAGCGGGTGCTCGGCCCAGGTTTTTTCCGAAAAGCGGAAAGCGATGTCGTCGGACAGGGAATAATTTTTTAAAAGCAGTTTGATTTTTTTCGCGCCCGGCGGGGAATAGAGGAAATTGGGGCTGCGCCAGCCGAGGATGTGGTCGGCGCCTTCGGTCAAGATGCCGCGGTAGCCCATCTTTTCGGCCGTCTGTCCGAGCTCGTTATTGTAAATGAGCTCGGTGTTCCGGAAAATCCGCGGCGTCACGCCGAAGAGCTTTTTAATTTTTTCCTTATGCTTTTTCACCTGATGGCGGAATTCGTCCCGGGAGTAAAGGAAAGAAAGCGAATGGTAGTAGGTCTCGCTCAAAAGCTCGACCCGTCCCGTAGCCACCAGATCCTGGAAAGATTTCAAAACTTCCGGAAAATCATGCTCGACCTGCTCGAGAAAAATTCCGGAGAGGGAAAAGCTTACCTTGAATTCCGGATGGCGGCCGAGAAGCTCCAGAAGCAGGCGGTTGGCCGGCAGATAGGATTTATTCGCCACCTTTTCGATGATTTTCCGGTTATTGAGCTTGCTTTCCGAATCGTCATTGAAATAATGCTTGTCGTTGCCAATATCAAACACCCGGAATTTTTTGATTCGCCGCGGCTGATGGACTTGGAAATAGAAGCAGATGGAAGGCATAAAATAACTTAAGCGGGTGAGCAGGCGGGGTTTTTTATTAGGCTCTGGTATAGATTAATGCACTTATCGGCGGCTTTTTCCCAGGTGATTTTCTTGACTTCTTCGCGGCCGTTTTCCGCTAGGTGTTTATGCAGCTGGCCGTGGCTGAGAACGAAAACGATCTTGTCGGCCATTTCGTCCGTGTCCCAGAAATCGACTGTTAAAATGTTTTTCACTGCCTCGACCGCTCCGGCTTGTTTGGAAACTAATACCGGCGTTCGGTTCATCATTGCTTCCAGGACCATGATGCCGAAAGGTTCAAAGACTGAAGACATGACATAAAGATCGGCCGCCTGGTAAGCGTAGACAAGGTCGGGGCCGCGGAGCCAGTCGCCGAAGAGCACCTTGTCGCTGATGCCGAGGCCGGCCGCCAGGTGCATGAGCTTGTTTTTCATGTCGCCGGCGCCGAAAATCAAAAAGTAGATTTTAGGATCGATGGTGAGAGCTTTTTGCGCCGCTCGGATAAAATAGTCCGGACCTTTTTGAATGGTCAGCCGTCCGGAAAAGAGCACAAGCCTGTGGCCGGTCTTTTTCAGGCTGAGAAGGCGGTTGCGGCCTTGATCGACATTTTCAAAATAATCGTGGTCGATGCCATTGTGGACAACTTCGATTTTATCTTTTGTGACGCCGTAATTATCGGCCACGATGTCTCTTGTCCGGCCGCCGACGGTGATTATCTGGTCAGCCTGGCGCAAACATTCTTTTTCAATGTTATAAATATTTTTATTGACTGAACCGCCGGTGCGTTCAATTTCGGTGGCGTGGACGTGGGCGACGAGCTTTTTTCCGGAAATCCGCTTGGCTTCGAGGCCGGCTGGAAAAGAGAGCCAGTCGTGGGCGTGGATGATGTCGAATTTTTCTTCGCGGGCGATTTGGCGGGAGAGCACGGCATAGCGCAAGACTTCTTCGTAGAGGCTTTTTCCTGTCGGCACGTGGTTGATTTTCTGCAAGAATTGCAGCCAGTCGTAGCGCTCGCGATATTCGGTTTCGGTGAGATAAGGATAAAGAAAAACTCCCAGCTCTTTAATGTTTAACCCATGGCCGCGGGCGACAAGATCGGTGTAATCGGCGCTATCGGCGCAGCGGATGTTCATAAAATCAGCCTTAGCGCCAAGATTTTTTGGCAAAACAAAAATAATATCGGTTCCCAGTCTGGTCAGAGAGCGCGTTAAACCTAAACAGGCCGTTCCCAGACCTCCGCTGTTGAAGGGCGGGAACTCCCAGCCGAACATGAGTACTTTAAGCATGGGGATAAGTTAGTAGGATGATATTATTATACCATAATCGGGGGGAGGAATGGAAATGGGAGAAGATAGTCAGCAAAGCCCGGAAGTCTATAAAGCTCCTCAAGTGAATTTTTTTTTGAATCGTGATAGAATAGAAACACGATGTTGATAATTTTCTTTCCCTTTTTATGAAAAACGCAAAAAAAATCACCGCTTATTTTTCCATGGAGTTCGCTTTTGACGATCGGATTCCGAATTTCGCCGGCGGGCTCGGCGTCCTGGCCGGAGACATCATGTTGTCCGCGGCTGATTTGGGCGCGGCCGTGGCCGGCGTTTCCCTGATTTATCATCTGGATGACGATCCAAAAAAAGCTTTTCGGCCGGACAGGTTCATGAAGAGGCTCAAACAAAACGTGGAGGTGGAAATCGAAAACCGCAAAGTGAAGGTGGCCGTCTGGGAAATGAAAGCGAAAGGCAAAAGCGGCCGGCGCGCGCCGGTTTATTTTCTTGACACGTATTTGCCGGAAAATAAGCGCTGGGATCGGGATCTGACGAAAACTCTTTATGCCGGCGACGCTTATACCCGCCTTTGTCAGGAAATCATCCTTGGCGTCGGCGGCGTGCGGGCATTGGCGGCGCTCGGTCATGAGGTCGGGTGTTACCACATGAACGAAGGCCACGCGGCCGCGGCCACGCTTGAAAATTTGAAAAATTTTTTCGGCGATGCCGGCCGGGTGCGGGAAAAATGCGTCTTTACCACCCACACGCCGCTCGGTTCCGGCCATGATTATTTCGATTACGACCTGGCGCGGAAAATTATGGGCGGACTTTTGCCGGCCAACATTAAGGAATTATCCTTGAATGACCGGCTAGGCATGACCCAGCTGGCTCTAAACTTAAGCAAGAAGCATAACGCCGTTTCCGTCAAACACATGGAAGTTTGCCAGGCGCTTTTCCCGCCGCACCGCTTCGAAGCGGTCGACAACGGCATTTATCATCCGCGCTGGGCCGGCAAGCATATGGCCAAGCTTTTCGATAAGCATATCAAGGGCTGGCAGACAGAACCGGAAAAGCTTCGGGGGGCGGTCGCGGAGCTGCCGGAGGCCGAACTCAAAGAGGCGAGAGCCAAAGAGAAAAAAGATTTTATCGCCTGGGTTAATGCGGAAAAAAGTTTTTTTCCGCTGCCGGATCTGAAAAAGCACGATCTTTTGGATGAAAAAATCCTGACCGTCGGCTTTGCCCGGCGCATGGTGCCGTACAAGCGAGCGGATCTTATTTTCCAGAATATCCACCGCCTGCGGGAAATCGGCTATGAAAAATTGCAATTGGTCTTTGCCGGCAATCCCTACCAGGATGACGCTTACAGTACCCGCGTCGTCGCTTTAATCAAGGAAATGGCGCTCGAATTGCGCGGCCAGATCAAAGTCGTCTTTATTCCCAAGTATAACCTGGAGATCGCCCGGCGCCTGGTGGCCGGCTGCGACGTCTGGCTCAATAATCCCGTGCCGGGAAGCGAAGCCAGCGGCACAAGCGGCATGAAAGCCGCCTTGAACGGCGTCCTGAACGCCTCGGTCATGGACGGTTGGTGGATCGAAGCCTACCACTCTGACGTGAAAAGCGGCTGGGGCTTTGGCGAATTCGTCGACGGCCAGGACCGCGACGTTTCCGATAACAGCCAGCTGTTAAGCAATTTGAAGGACATCGTCGATTGCTATGGCAATCGTTCGTCCGAATGGCTGGACAAGATCCGGCATTCGATCGCCCTGATCGCCTATTTCAATACCCACCGCACGCTCCGGGAATACCAAACGAAGATGTGGGAGGGGTAAAATTTCCAAATAAAAAACCGCCGGCTAAATCGTCGGCGGTTTTTTATTTGGAAGCTACGGGTTATGGGCATTCCGGAAGCGCGTTCTGTGATTTTCGGAAATAGTGTAGTAGAATAAAACCATGATCAGGCATGTCGGCATAAAAATTTACGGGCGGGTGCAGGGGATCGGCTTCCGCTACGCCACCAGGGAAAAGGCGCGCGAGCTTGGCGTCAAGGGCTGGGTGAAAAATCTGCCTACCGGCAACGTCTATGTCGAGGCCGAAGGCGGGGAAGAGCCTCTCGAAAAATTTCTGGATTTTTGCCGGCGCGGACCGGCCTGGTCGGAAGTGGAAAAAATCGAATATGAATTCAGCGACGACGAGATAAAAAATTTTACGAGCTTCCAGATCAAGTATTAGATTGAAAAAATAAAAAACTTGATTTTATTGGCTTTTCCCAAGATTTCCTATATAATGTAATTGTGGATAACTAATCTGCATTTGAGTGCTTATTTTATATTCGATTCGCCAGTCTCTTTTTTAAGAGCAGAGTCCGTGAAGACGGAATCCCGCGGACCGAGCCTGACAGAAGAACAAACCGGCAAATATAAGATAAAATTTGCATTCAAACTTAAAAATTAAATATAAGGGGTCTGTCGCCAAACTCTGTCACGGCTGAAATTTCAGTATTTTTGCCAAATTGCTCGTAAAATTTTTTCGCCAATATATCCATATTGCCTCAAAAATTTTTCGGTCAATTTGTCGAAAAATCCAAGAAATTTCACTCGCAACAGAGTTTGGCGACAGACCCATAAAAAACTATGGCAAAGATGACCAAGTCTCAGTTGCTCGCCAGCCTGGCTGATGCCACTGGCCTGAGCAAGAAGGACGCCGCCGGTTTAGTGGATAAGTTGGCTGAGATGGCCTGCAAGGAAGTGAAGAAGAACGGTGAGTTCACCGTTCCGGGACTCGGCAAGCTGGTGAAGATCCAGAGAAAAGCTAGAGTCGGCAGAAACCCGGCTACCGGCGAAGAGATCAAGATCCCGGCCAAGACCGTCGTGAAATTCAGAGTGGCGAAGGCGGCCAAGGAAGCGGTTCTCTAAAACAATTTTTCAAAAACAAAAACATCCTCGGCTTCGAGGATGTTTTTGTTTTTGACTTAAGTTTTTGAAAAATTGTTTTATCGTAAAGGAAGTCAGATATTTTTTTTATGTTTTTTTAGGAGATAGTCCCATTGGCTAGGATTTCCAATTTTCAATGTATTGGCCAAGGCCGTAGAGATTCAGTTTGTTTTTGAGTTTTGTCTTGGAATTTAAATAAAGAAGCAGGGAAGAGAGACTTATGGAGTAGCGATTGCCGGCTACTTTATATTTAACCGCCTTGGATTGGATGGCGCGGCGGATAGTCTTGGTCTGGATTCCTCCCAGCTTAGCCGCTTCTGAAACAGAAAGCCATATCGGATTTTTTACAATTTCCGGATTACTTTTAGGTTCTTGTTCTGTCATTTTTTATTATTTAAGTCTATAAAAATGTAGACTAAAGTTCTTAAAAATACTATCAAATATCAGTTTTTATTCAAAATAAATATTTAAGTCTATTTATTTATAGACTTATCATATATTATTTTATATTTTTTTGCAATAGCTTGAAGATGTTTTTTATTAGAAATGGCAAAAATAAATATTAGGAAGCAAGCAATGGTTTTTAATAGGCGGAATTTGGCTTGTCATATCGGCCGTTTAGTGGTATTTTATGATTAATTAAATTAGGCGGAATCGTCTAATTTTATTGTTTGGTTTTAATTGGGCTGGCCGACTGTAACATTTCGCCGTTTCATTCGTATTATTAATTGCCAAATAAATGGGAAAGCTGAAAGAGACAATCCTTTATTCAAGACTGAAAAGCAAGGATCGGGAAGCGTTCATCGAAATGTATGATTTGTACGCCGATAAGATTTACCGTTTTATTTTCTTTAAGATAGGAAACGAGGAAGAGGCGAAAGATTTGACTTCGTCCGTTTTTTTGAAAGCCTGGAATTATATCAACATCAACCGGCTGAAAGATTACGATTCGCTTAAATCGCTTGTCTATAAAATCGCGCGCAACGCCGTCATTGATTATTACCGCGCGGCCAGCGTCCAGAACAATCTGCCGCTGGACGACGAATTGGCCAGACGGATTCCGAGCGAGAGCGAAGAGTCCGCGCTCGAGAGCCGGGCGGAAATATTTTCCGATTTCGAGCTGGTCAGAAAAAAGATGGCCGAACTCAAAGACGAGTACCGGGAAATAATCATTCTGCGTTTCATCGAAGATCTGTCGATCGGCGAGATCGCCAAGGTGGTCGACAAATCAAAAGGCAACGTCCGAGTGTTGACGTACCGGGCACTCAAAGCCTTGAAAGATTTGATCGAGCAGGATAACAAATTCAAACAATAGTATGCAGGAAAAAGATCTGCTTAAAAAACTTCATAGCTTTAAGGATGTCAAGCCGGACGCCGCCTGGAAAAAAAGCAGCCGGGATATCCTCTTGGCCCAGATTTCTTCTTCGACGACCGGCGGCGCGGATGAGGCCGTGCTCAACCGGGCGGGGCTGTTCGCCATTCTTAAAAATCTGTATGGCGATTCCGTTTTTGCCAGAGTCACTCAGCCGGTAGGCATCGCTATTCTTATCGTCTGTTCGATTTTCGGAGCCGGCGTGGCCAGTATTAAGGCGGCGCGCGACACTAAGCCGGGCGATTCTTTGTATATTGCCAAAATCATCAGCGAGAAAGCCCGCGTGGCCGTCACTTTCGATGAGCAGAAAAAAATCAAGCTTGGTCTCGAGATCGCCACGAACCGCGCTGAAGAGATCAAAGAGGTTATGAAAGAAGAGGACGACTCTTCCGAGCGCCAGGAAAAAATCAGCCAGCTGGCCGTCGATCTGAACCAGGAAATCTCCGTCGTAAAGAAAAGACTTGACGGGCAGAAAAAAGAAAGCGAAACCGGCAAAAAGAAAGCGGAAGAAAATAAGCCGGACAACGAGTTGAAAAAGTCGGAAGATGATGGCGCGAAAAAAGACGTCGAAGCCGACAATACGGAAGTATTCCGGGCGAATCTAGGCAAGGAGAGCAAGGGCATGGAAATTTCCGACAAGAAAAAAAACGTTGATGATAAAAAGGAAGATGCAGACAAGACAGGCAAGGAAGATGTAAAAGACGATAATAATAAGAAAAGCGGCAGCCTCCCGGCGCCCGTCCCGACATCAACCGAGCCGGTAAGACAGGAAGAAAAGAAAAATAGCAGAATCGACTTGGATAAAATCGTCGAAGAAGCGCGGAAAAATTACGAGAAAGAAGATTATGACGCGACTTTGGAAATCTTGGGTGAAGTCAACAGGGCTATCGATGACGACAAAAAAGAAAAAGAAGAGTCTGGCGGCGGCCAAGAGCCGAAAAATTCAAAAGAAGAAAAAGCGACAAGCACCAAGGATTAAAAAGATCGCCTAGTGCGCGCTGCCAAGGATTTAAAAGAATCTTTGGCAGTCCGCGTTAAGCGCAAGCATAACCGGGCCGGCAAGACCAGCAAGGTCGATCCGCGTCAGGCGGAGGTTTTGTTAAAATAATTAACAAACGCTTTGAAAATCGAATTTTATCTTGAAAGATAAATGAGCACTAGTTATTCCCCGCACCCATGCCGGTAATTTCATTGCCTCTGCGGTGCCGGTGAATTCCCCCATGATTCACCTCGCGCACGCCTGGCCTTAGCGTCATGAGTGCGGGGTAAAACGGGATTCCGGTTCATTTGTCAGGATGGATATCGTCCAGATTTTCAAAAGCAAGAAAGGATAAAATTTTCCTATGGAAAAATTAAGAAAGATTTTTGCCGCTAGCGTCATGCTGGTCACCATCTTATCCTTGAGCGTCGTTGTCACTCCGGCCGGAGCTGCCAATGTCGCCAAACCTGGTGATTTAGTCAAGTCCAATACCGGTTCGACCGTGTATTACTTGGGCGCCGACAGCAAACTGTATGTTTTCCCTAATGAGAAGACCTATTTTTCTTGGTACAGTGACTTCTCCAAAGTCGTCGTCATTTCCGAAGACGAATTGAAGTCTTATGGTTTGCCGGTGTCTAACATCACCGTCAGACCGGGCACCAATTTAGTGAAACGTCCGTTAGTCAGCGCTCCGGAAGTCTATGCCGTCGAACCGGATGGCAAATTGAGATACGTTCCGGATGAAGCGACTGCTAAGGCCCTTTGGGGCAATGATTGGGCCAAGAGAGTCATCGACGTTGTCGATTCTTTCTTTACCAATTACAAATCAGGCGGAGCTAATGTTACCGCCACTGCCTACCCGGCAGGCAGCTTGGTCAAGTTCGGTACAGCCGCTGACATTTTCTACATCGCCGCTGATGGCAAGGCCAGAAAGTTCGCTAACGAAGCCGCTTTCTCAGCCAATGGCCTCAACATGGCGAATGTAGTGACTGCCACGATCGCTGCTCCGGCTGCCGGCACCGATATCGCTGGTGCTGAGGCTGCTTTGACCAATGCCACCTCCGGAGCTGGCGGAACCGCTGGCGCCGGAACCGGTTTGACCGTGGCCTTGTCTTCGAACTCGGCCGCTGCCGGAACCATCATCGCCGGACAGGCTGTCGCCAACTTGGGCGCTTTCAACTTCACCGCTTCCAATGACGGAGCTGTCAAGTTGACTTCCGTCAAGCTGAAGAGAATCGGCATTTCCGCCGATTCCGATCTGTCGTCCGTCTATCTTTATGACGGCAACACCAGAATCACCGACAGCGCTTCCGTGAGCGGCGGTTATATCACCTTCAACAAAGCCGCCGGCTTGGCGACTGTCGACAAAGGCGCCACCAAGACCTTAACGGTCAAGGCGAACCTGGCCTCGAACTCCAACGGACACACCGTCGGCGTGGCCATCAATGCCCTTACCGACATCGTCACCGACGGTGCGCAGGTGGCAGGTTCATTCCCGGTCAACGCCAACATCATGAGCGTGGCCAGCGCCACTTTGGCTTCGGTCGCTTTCAACGCCACCACCCTTCCGTCAGCTGACGGCGGTCCGGCGGTCCAGAACGACTTCACCATGTGGCAGAACAGCGTCACCATCGGCGAAAGAGCGGTCAACTTAAGCTACATCGCTTTCAGGCAGATCGGCTCCGTCGCTTCGGCTGACGTCAAGAATTTCCGCTTGTTCATCGACGGCACCCAGGTGGGTTCCGCTGTCGCTTCTTTGGATGCCAACGGCTATGTCGCGTTCGATCTGAGCGCCAGCCCGAAGAGAGTCGAAACCGGCTCCAGGACATTCAAGGTCGTCGGCGACATCGCTGGCGGTTCGACCAGAACCTTCAGCCTGTCTTTGAGGCAAGCTTCCGACATCGTCATTGTTGACACCGAGTACAACGCCAATGTTCTGGCCACCGGCACATTCCCTGTGTCTTCGATTGCCCAGACCGTGGCGGCCGGCTCTTTGACCGTCACCAAGACTGCTGATTCCCCGTCCGGCAACGTGATCGAGGGAGCTTCCGGCGCCGTCTTGGCCCGGTATACTTTGAAGGCCACCGGCGAAGCCATCAAGATTGAAACCTTGAAGGCCGGTTTCACTTCCGACTACGCGGCTATCGGCTCGCTTCGGAACGGCCGGTTGATGGCGAATGGCGTCCAGGTCGGCAGCACTGCCAGCCTGGTGACCACCGGCACCACCTATACCGTCAACTACACCGTCAATCCTGGTACCGATGTCACCTTGGAAGTTCAGGCCGACATCTTTGACGATAGCGGCTCGAACAACGCTACCTCCACCCACACCATCACTGCTTCTTTATTGACCGGCGTTGATAACGCCCAGGGGTTGAATTCCCTCTCCGTCATCGACGTGCCTTCGGCTGATCAGGCGGCTAACCAGCTGACCATCACCACCGGCACGATCTCCTTGTCGAAGACCAGCACCTACGGCAACCAGACCGTCGTGGTCCCGCAATCGCAGGATTACAAATTGGCTTCCTTCACTTTGAATGGCAACACCACCGAAGACGTCAATTTGAACACCATCACGGTTGATTTCACCGCTTCCGGCACTTTTGTCGCCGCGGATGATTTGTCCGATGTCTACGTGAAGCATGGAGCTGACACGACCGCCATCAAGGCGACCGTGGCCGCTACCGGCAACGCGTTCAGCATCAACAAAACCGTGGCCAAGAACGGCAGTCTGGTGATCGAAGTCTTTGGCAAGATCGGCTCAACCATCACGAGCGGCGATTCCATCACCACCAAGATGCTTGTGTCCGGCACCACTGCCAATTCAGGACGGTCCGTGGATACGGCTCCGCAGACCACCGGCCAGATAATCGTCGCTGGCGCTGGCACTATCGCCACTGCCGCTGATGCCACTCCGTTCGCTAAGAACGTTGTCGGCGGCGCGACCGTGGACTTGGCTAATTTCAAGTTCACCACCACCAACGACAAGTTCGACCTGACCCAGGTGACTGCCACCACCTCTGCCAACGGCTTCACCGCCTTGAGCAACATCGTCTTGAAGGACGGCGCGACCATCGTGGCCACCGGCAACATTAATTCCACTGCCGGCACCATCACCTTCAATATGAACGGTGGCAAGTTGGCCATCGCGGCTAACACCACCAAAACTTTGACGGCCAATGCCGCCCTGAACACCATCGGCGCCGGCGCCGGCGTAAGCGGAGCCAGCGTGCAGATCGTGATGACCGACTACAAAGCCAACACTTCGCAGGGTATCGAAAAGACCAAGGCGAATGAAGCCGGCTTTGCGGCCCGGGCAGGCAAGACCATCTTCGTCTACAAGAGCATTCCGACCTTCGCGGCTCAGACTATCGCCACTCCGTTGAGCGGCGGCGCCCAGAAGGAGATTGCCAAATTCACCATTTCCGCCGATGCGGCCGGTGAAGTCAGATGGACCAATATCACCTTCAAAGTCTCCACTTCCTCCAATGTCACCAGCCTGACCAACATCAAGCTGTTCGACGAAACCGGCACTGAAGTTACCGCCGGCTCCGCCACGACTTTGGTCGGAACGGCGATCGCCTTTACGGCGGCCGACGAGCAGACTGTAAGCGCTGGCGCCTCCGGCACCAAAACTTACACCTTGAAGGCCGATGTGGCCGGAACCGTCGTGGCTGGCGACTTTATGGCTACCACCATTGAGCGCAATGCTACGCATGCTAATCCGACCACCAACGCCGCTGTTATCGCGGCTACCGCGACCTTCGTCTGGTCCGACGTTTCCGCGGCCAGCCACAGCCTCAGTACTTCCGACTGGAATAATGAAGCTTTGACCGTCGGTTTGCCAGCCTCCGTGACTGTCAGCAAATAATCTTTGCGATAGTTAAAGAGGATCCAAACCAAAAACGCCCCCCGGTTTTTCCGGGGGGCGTTTTGCGCGTAAGAGGATTTTTATTTTCTCTTTATCTTTTTTTTAAAAAAATTTCATCCCCCTTCCGTTATGCTAAAGTTGTAATTATTAATTTCATTATTATGCTAAAATTTTTTCCGCCAAAATCCAGTCTGCGCGGCGTCGTGCTCGCCGGGCTTATTTTTGTTCTTCTTTTCTCTCCATTTTCTCCCGCCATTCCCGGACTAAACATTTCCGAAGCCGCCACCTCTCCCTCCCGGTCTATTGCCGTTAACACAGTCTGGACAAAAGCCGGCAGCCCCTATATCATCGCGTCCGGTTTGAATATCGCCACCGGAGCCAAGCTTACTCTGGAACCGGGTACGATCGTAAAAACCAAGGAAGACGCTATTTATGTCCAGGGAGAGCTTATTGCCGCCGGCACGGCCAACGAGCCGGTGATTTTCACCTCCTTAAATGACGACGCGGCCGGCGGCGATTCCAATCCCAATTCCGCCATTTTGCCCTCTTCCGGAGACTGGGCCGGTCTTTTTGCCCGCTACGGCGGCAAAATCACTTTGGATCATGCTATCATCCGCTACGGCGGTTTTATGCCAGTCACTCTTTTGGCCGGCAATGATTTTATCCGTCCTAATGAAGCTCGGGCTGCTTCCGGTTATGACTGCGGCGCCGTTTCGGTTTGGGGCGGCGAAGCCCGGATTATCAACTCTGAAATCACCCGGAATAATATCGGCCTCGAATTCAGCCCTGATTCTTCCCGCCAGGCCTTTTTCTCCGTCCAAAGCTCCCGCATCCACGCGAATCTCCAGGGAGCCGTTGTTTATCCGGAATATGTTCCGGGAAGAGGATCTTACGCGGAAAATATCAACGCTACCGGCAACTGGTGGGGAGACAACTCCGGCCCTTTCCATCCGAGCTTGAATCCCGCCGGCAAAGGCAATCCGGTCTCGGACAATATTCTTTTCGATCCCTGGACCGGCCGGGGAGTCGTCCTCGCAAAGCAGCCGGTAATTATCGTGCCGGGAATCATGGGAAGCTATCTTAACCGCAACGACGGTAGCAACGACGAGATTTGGCCGAATATCGCGAAAATGATATTGCCAGGGGATGATAATTACCTAGATGAATTGACATTGCCGGCCAGCGGAGAGCCGGCTGCTCAGGACATTGTCCCCGGCGGCATTATTCGCAATCTGGCCAGTTCGGATATTTTCAAGGGACTTATTAAAGAGCTTGAAAACAGCGGCTATGAAGAAGGAAAGGATCTTTTTGTCTTTCCTTATGATTGGCGCCTGAGCATTGACCGGGCCGCCGGCGTTGGCGCGGGCGACGACCGCCACAATCTCGCGGATAAGATTGATGAGGTCCGGGAAGCTACCGGCGCCGATCAGGTGGATATCGTCGCCCATAGTATGGGCGGGCTGGTGGTAAAAAAATATCTGCAAGCTTTCGGCACTTCTTCTGTGGATAAGTTCATCGACATCGCCACCCCGCACTTGGGCGCGCCCAAGGCCTTCAAGGCTCTGACCTATGGGGATGATATGGGATTTAGATTTTACAGATTTGGTTTAGATGGGGATCGAGTAAAAATAATCACCCAAAATATGCCGGCCGTTTATCAACTACTGCCCAGTTCGGCCTATTTCCTGGCCGGCGAGGCTGATTACCGATTTTATATCGGGGATATTTACGATCAGGACGGCAATGGCGTGGCCGGCGGACTGGATTACGGAGCCTCGGCCGAGTTTATGCGCAATGCCGGCCGGAACGCCGGCTTGGTCGAGCTGGCCGGAACGATCCACGCCGCCATTGACGAATATTATCCCCAGGACCAGGGCGTGGCTACCCACAATATCATCGGTTGCGGCCTGCCCACTATCGGCCGGGTTTACGTTTTGAACCGGGAAAAGTCTGGAGGCTACGAATACGGCCTCCGTTATATCGACGGCGACGGCACTGTGCCGTTGTTGAGCGCCCGGAAAATGCTTCATCCGGATGCCTTTGTCCGCGGCGGAGAGCATGCCTTTCTCGCGAGCGGAGAGGGGACAAGAGAAATGGTGGCGGCGATCCTGGCCGGCAAAAAGGATGAGTTTGATTTCGCCTCCCATCCGGAGCTTTCCCGCGACGGAAACATCTGTGGCCTTAACGGCACGCAGGTGAGCTTCCATAGCCCCGTCGATCTCCATGCCTACGACGAGGCAGGGAACCACGCCGGCCCGGACGAAAACGGCCGATTGGAAATAAATATTCCGGGAGCGCAATACGACATTATCGACGGCAACAAATTCGTCTTTCTGCCGGCCGGGCAAGAGTACCGGGTCGAAGGCCGGGCCGCCGGCGCGGGAACGTTCAACGCCCGCGTCGAAAAAATTGATAAGGGAATTTACGGGGAAGAAGCTTATTTCAATGAAATTCCGCTGGCTTCGACTTCCACGAAAGCGGAAATCGCCATCGGCGGCGATGTGGCCGGCGCCGTGATCCGGCTCGATCAGGACGGCGATGGCGCCTTCGAAGCCGCGATTGCTCCCAATTCGGTGTTAAGTCCGGCAGAAGCCGCGGATCTTAAAAAGCCACGGACGGAAATGAGCGTTTCCGCCGTGAAAGACAAAAAAGACAGGGATGACAAGGGCGGCAAAGACCGGAAAAAAGACAAAAAAGAAAAGGACGATGACCGGAAAAAAGACAAAAAAAAGACAGGGGGAGCGGAAGTGATTCTTGAAGCGGCCGATAACGAAGGCGGTTCAGGCATCCTCAGGACCGAATACAGCCTGGATAACGGCGCGAGCTGGAGCGATTACGAAGGCCCGATTATTATCGATAAGCCGGGGGAATACGCGATTCTTTATTTTTCCACTGACCGGGCCGGCAACGCGGAAAAAATCCAGACCGGCCTTGTAAGTCCGGCCGATTTTGGCGGAAAAAAAGAGCGGAAAGAAAAAGACGGCCGGAAAGAAAAGAGGGATGAAGGCTGCGGCGGCAATGACCGGAAAAATCCCAAAAAAAAATACGGCCAAGAACTTCTGGATTATTGGCGGCGGTTATGGCACAATTAAGGAGAGGCTTAATTCAATAATAAGGAGATTATGTTAAATTTGATTAAAAGGCATAAATATCTAATTGTTTATTTAGTTTTTTTTGTGGCGTTGCCGTTTTTAATAACCATATTGCCCATCGATAAAGATAATAAATCGGTCGCGTTGGCTTATTTAGGAGCCTATGTTATTTTCATCTCTCCAATTCTATTTATCATTCCCTATAAATTTTCCCGCCTGGCAAGCCGGAAGGAAAAATTTTATTTTATTTTTTTCGGCTTTATCCTGCCCTTCGCTCTTGTCTATTATTATCTTTACCTTGACTTCCAAAAGAACTTCCATCCCGGATTTTGATTTTCGGTTTTGGAAAAGCTCGGTTCGCATTCATGGGTCCTGACGGGCCCTTTTGCGTTAAACGAGCAGAATCGCGAGCAACCCCTTTTTTAAAGAAAAGACAGGGCAGACTTCAGGTTGACGCTCATTTTGGGCCATGATAAGATGAGGGTATATCTGGAAAAATAAACAAGAAATTAGTCGTGGACAAGCTGGTCAAGATGACTGAGTGCCCAAAAGAACTGGAGCCGATTTTGAAGCAGGAAACGAAATTTTTGCTTGACCGGGAGAATTATCGCGACTTAAGGGCGCTGGAAAGGGATTTTCAGCTCATCGTCGACACGATGATTTTGACAAATTTATCATGTACGCCTATGCTTCTTACTCCGAGGCCGGACTGCTTTTCAGGATGCAGGCGGAGTATGTGAGCAGAAGCCTTAAGCAAGCCGTTTCTATTAAACATAATCGCTAAACAACATGCCGCAAAAAACTTATCTGGCCGTTCTCAAGGGGGGGGTATTCGTTTCGTTTATTACCTTCTTTTTTGTTTTTAAGAATCTTCTGTTTCCTTATATCACTTCGAAGCAGCTCAGCTTCAACATCCTGGTCGAGGTGTTATTCGCCTTTTGGCTGGCTTTCGTTTATAAATTTCCGGAATGGCGGCCGAAAAAATCCTTCATCACTTTCGGCCTGGCCGCCTATATGGCCGTTATTTTCGTCTCCTCGTTCACCGGCGTCGATTTCAACCTGAGCTTCTGGGGCGATATCGAACGGATGCTCGGCGTGTTTCATGTTTTCCACTTTTTTCTTTTTTATCTGATTGTCATTACCGTCATGCGCCGAAAAGAAGACTGGTTCTGGCTTTTTAACGCCTCGCTCTTCGTGGCTGTTTTTATCGCTTTTTATCAATTGCAAATCAACCATTCGACTATCGGCAATACGGCCTATGTCGGCGGCTACCACATTTTCAATTTTTATTTTGCGCTCTTTCTCTTTTTTTACGCCAAGCATCCGGCCCGCTATCTCTATCTTCTGCCCATCATTTTTCTGCCGTTTTTCATTTACCGGTCCGGCGTGGCCGGCGCCTATGTCGGCCTGGCCGCCAGCCTGCTCATCGTTCTCTTCCTCTATGGCCTTTTGAACCAAAACTGGAAAGTCAAGCTGGCAACCGGATTGATTTTGGTGCTGTGCGTTATTTCTTCTTTGGCGCTGTTCCGTTATCACGATTCGGCTTTTGTCAAGAACAATAGCTTTCTGGTCAGGGTTGTCGAGGAATTGAATTTAAACAAGGCGACTTTTCAGACACGGCTTCTTTCCTGGAAGGCGGCCTGGAAGGATTTTCCGGAACACCCCTGGTTGGGGACCGGCTATGGCAATTTTTCCATCACTTTTGACAAATATTTCGAGGCGAAATTTTACACCTATACGGCCGCGGAAACCTATTTCGACCGCGCCCACAACAATCTGGTCGAGATCGCTTCGACCACCGGCCTTCTTGGGCTCGTCGCCTATCTTTCTATCTTTATCGCCCTGGCCTATTATCTCATCTCCGGTTTCCGGAGCGGCAAAATCGACCTGAACCAGTTCGCTTTGACCGTCGGTTTGGTGGCCGCCTATTTTATCCAGAATCTGGCTGTTTTCGATTCGCTCGTTACTTACGTTTCGCTCATGGTGGTTTTGGGCTATATTTATTGGCTTAACGACAGTCTGGCGCCGGCGCCGGATAGGAAGAGCGCCGGCCGCGATGAAACTTACGTCCTGGCCGCCGTCGGCCTCATCATGCTCGCCGTCATCTACCAGTACAATATCCGGCCGTGGAAAATGCTTATCGGTACGATTGAAGGCCAGCAGGCGCTGGCCAGCGGGGACGCGAGCATCGTGACGGACGTTTACAAGAAGGCCTTAAGCTATGGGACGTTCTTGGACCGCGACAGCCGGACGATTTTTATCCGGAGCATCACTTCCGGCCAGAATCTGTTCGGCAAGCTCGACAATAAAAAAGGCGCCAAGATTTACGATTACGCCATCAGTCTGGCCGACGAGAATATCAAGTATAATCCGAACGACAGCATGGCTCAGATGATGCTGGCTCAATTATTAAATGAAGCTGCGCGCTACCATTCCGGTGACATGGTCAAATTCGATTTTTATTCGAAGCGCGCCGAGGAGGCCATCGACAAATCGATCGCCTTGAGTCCCGGCCGCGTGCCGACCTATTTCGTCAAGGCGCAAATCTATCTGACTCGCGGCGACAAGGACAAGGCCCTGAATACGATCCGTTATGCCATCGGCTTGGAAGAAAAATATTTCGAAGGCCATTGCCAGCTCGGCCGCCTGCTTTTCTTCTTCAAGGAGCCGGTTGCCGCTTACCAGTCGATCGACAAATGCGTCGAATACGGCGGCTCCAGCTCGCTTCTCAGCTCGCAGAGCTTCGTCAAGACGATCATGGGCCACTATGCCGAAAAGAAAGACTGGCCGCATCTCATCAAGATTTATGAGGTAATCATAGGGGGCGCGCAGGTGAAAGACGCCAATCTTTACGTTGAAGCGGCCAAGATTTATAAGGAGCTTGGCGACAAGGAAAACGCCGTCAAGAAAGCGGAAAAAGCGATGGAAATCGACCCGAAGCTGAAAGACGGCGCCGAGAAATTCATTGAAGAGTTAAAATAGCTTAGCTAATCCAGATAAACCTCTTTGGTTTTTTTTATCATCTTCTGAAAATTGAATTCCAGTTTGGCTTTTTTTCGGGCGTGTTCGCCGAGGCTGGCCATGAGTTCCGGGTTGTCGAACAGCTCTTTTATCTTTACGGCCAGTAATTTGGCGTTGGCTGGTTCGACCAGGATGCCGGTTTTGTTATGTTCGATCAGTTCCGGGTTGCCGCCGACTTCGGTGGCGATGACGGGCCGGCCAGCCAGCATGGCCTCGATCAGCGTATAGGACAGACCTTCTTTGATAGAAGAGCAGATGTAGATGTCGAAGGCTTGCAAAAGTTCGTAGGCGCGGTTGATCCGGCCGGCAAAAAGAAAATGGTCGGCCAGGCCGGATTTGACGGCCAGCCTTTCCAGCTTCAGCCGTTCTTCGCCGCTCCCGATGATTACGCCCGTAACCGGCAGGCCTGAATTGCGGAGAGTTTTCATGGCCTCGAGGAAATAGCGGAAGCCTTTGTTTGGATAGAGATTGCCGATGCTGCCGATGATGAACGGATCGGCCGCCAGGGCGAGTTTTTTTCGGGATGCTTCCCGGGATAAGAATTCGACCGGATGGACGCCGTTATGGATCGTGATTAGTTTCCGCGCCGGCGCGATTTTCTGTTTTAAAGCGGCGCGACGGTCGAATTCCGAAACGCAGATGATTGTATCCTTGAGCCAGCTGGTGATTTTTTCCGCCCACCGGTAGGAATTCCGGACGCGGCGGGAAAGCGGTTCGTTAAAGATCCAGCCGTGGGCGGTATAGACGACTCTGGCCTCGTAGCTTGTCCGGATCTGTTTGTCCGCGAGTTTGGCCAGAAACGCGGCAATCGAGCCGACGATGGAAATCTTCGTGCTGTTCAAGTGGATGATGTTGGGCTTAATATTTTTGATGAGAGCCGCTATTTCGCCGATAGCCCGGAAATCATCCGCGAGATTTATTTTTCTCTTTAGGTGTGGGATAATTTCATATTTGATTTTTAAAACCTCAAGCTCTTTGGCCAGCTCGCCCTTTCCTCCTTGTTCACCGAAAGCGACGGTGATATTGAAATCATCCTTAAGATGGGCGGCCAGCTCGCAAACGTATTTTTGCGCTCCGCCCAGCTCTGATTGGGTGATTAAATAAAGGATTTTTTTCATGGAGAAAAGTTTATGGAGAAGACAAAAAATCAGACCCGGTCTGTTTTCTTGCTTGACGCTTGTCTATTTTTATTCAATAATAACTTATATAAGCTTAAAAATCAAGCGGCTGCGTTCCGGTTAGTTCGCGGCCGCAATCTTTAATCGTTTATGAGCAAGCCAGAAGACAAGCTGGTTGGTTTTATCGGTCAGGGCTGGATCGGCCGGCATTATGCCGATGATTTCGAGAAACGGGGTCTTAGAACCGTGCGTTATGCCCTGGAAGCGCCTTTTAATGACAATAAGGAAAAAATCAAGGATTGCGACATCGTCTTTATCGCCGTGCCCACGCCGACCACTCCGGACGGCTTTGACGACAGCATTTTAAGAAAAGTGGTGAAGCTGGTCGGCCCGGGCAAGATCGCGGTCATCAAATCCACCCTTCTCCCCAAGGCGACCGAATCCATCCAGAAAGAAAATCCGGAAATTTACGTCCTTCATTCGCCGGAATTCCTGACAGAAGCCACGGCCGCCTACGACGCTGCCCACCCCGAGCGCAATATCATCGGTTTGCCGGTAATGTCGGACGAATACAAGACTAAGGCGCGGGAGGCGCTTTCAGTCCTGCCGCCGGCGCCCTTCGAGCTTGTTTGCTCGGCCCGGGAAGCGGAACTTATCAAATACGCTGGCAACTGCTTTCTTTACCTGAAAGTGGTTTACATGAACATGCTTTACGATTTGGCGGAAAAGACAGGCTGCCGCTGGGAAGATATCAAGGCTGGCGTGGCCGCCGATCCGCGGATCGGCCCGAGCCATCTGAACCCCATCCACCAGAGCGGCCGGGGGGCCGGCGGCCATTGCTTCATCAAGGATTTCGCCGCTTTCCAGGAAATCTACGGGCGGGAAGTGGGGGATAGGTCCGGCATTGAAGCGCTTAGGGGTCTCGCGGAAAAAAATATTGATTTGCTCGTGAAAAGCAAAAAAGACCTGGATTTGCTTAAGGGGGTTTACGGTGAGAAGATTAAAGATTTATGATTATGCCTAACGTTATTGTTACCGGCGGCGCTGGGTTTATCGGCTCGAATCTGGTCGACCGGCTGGTCGAAGCCGGACATGAGGCGGTTGTGGTTGATAATTTATCTTCCGGAAAAAGGGATTATATCAACGCTAGAGCTAAATTTTACGAAGCGGATATCCGTGATCAAAAAAAAATTGAAGAGATTTTTGCCGCGGAAAAGCCGGATTTCGTCTGCCATCTGGCGGCGCAGATCGACGTCAGGCAATCGGTCGAAGATCCTATTTTTGACAACGCGGTCAATGTCGTCGGCGGCTTGAACGTGCTTCGGGCCGCCAAGGCGAACGGCGTTAAAAAAATAATTTTCAGTTCGACCGGCGGCGCCCTTTACGGCGGCGCGGAAACCATGCCCACGCCGGAAGAATATCCGACCTATCCCTTATCGCCATACGGCATCAACAAGCTCGCCTTCGAGAAATACTTGAATTATTATTATAAAGCGTTCGGCCAAAAATACGTTTCTCTGCGCTTTGCCAATGTTTACGGGCCGCGGCAATACAAGGGCGGCGAGGCCGGCGTGGTTTCGATTTTCGTCGACCATGCGGTGAACGGCAAGACCAGCTTCATCTACGGCGACGGCCGGCAGACCAGGGATTTCATTTACGTCGGCGATGTGGCGGACGCCTTTCTTAAGGCGATGGAAACGGATTTTATCGGCGAGATAAATATTTCGACGGGCCTGGAAAACGACCTTCTGGAAGTGGTGGCGGCGATCGAGCGGGCGGCCGGGCGGAAAATGAGCTGCGAATTCCGGGAAGCGCGTCCCGGCGAAGAAAGAAGAAGCTGCCTTTCTTATGAAAAAGCAAAAAAGATCCTCGGCTGGCAGCCGGCGGTTTCCCTGGAAGAGGGGATAAGGCGGACGATCGAATGGGCGAAGGCAGTGAATAAATAACCCTTGTTGACACCCAATGACACTTAAAGTATAATTTATTTATGAGTCAAGAAATACTTCCAAATGCCGTCTATACCACAGAAGAGGCTGAAAACTTATTAAAAATAAGCAACAGTACCATGAAGCGCCTGTTGAAAAAAGGTATTTTGCGCGCCAATAAAGTCGGCAAGCAATACCGTATTTTGGGTTTGGAAATTTTAAGATTGATTTCTCCGGAAGTAGAGCAGAAAGCGATTGTAAAATATTTAGATATTAAAAAGAAAGCTATCGATGTCATTAAGGATTGGTAGTTTTTATTTTTATGAAAAAAGCATTCATTACCGGTATAACCGGCCAAGACGGCAGTTATCTAGCCGAACTTCTTTTAAGCAAGGGATACGAAGTGCATGGGATGATTAGGCGAGCTTCAACATTCAATACGATCAGAATTGATCACATCACCAAAGATCCGCACGTAGACGATAATTATAGGGGAATTTATGGCGATCTTTGTGATGCTAGTAGTATTAGCAGGATTATAGAAAAAATAAAACCTGATGAAATATATAATTTAGGCGCGCAGAGTCATGTCCGTGTTAGTTTTGATGTCCCTGAATATACAACCGATACTGTAGCCTTGGGTACAATAAGAATTCTTGATGCAATAAAAGACAGCGGCATTAAGACGAAGTTTTATCAAGCATCTTCATCTGAAATGTTTGGGAAAATTCAAGAAAATCCACAAAAAGAAACGACGCCATTTTATCCACGCTCTCCTTACGGTTGCGCTAAGGTTTATGCGCATTGGATTACGGTAAATTATAGAGAAAGTTATAATATGTTTAATTGTTGCGGCATATTATTCAACCATGAATCACCAAGAAGAGGAGAAACGTTTGTAACAAGAAAGATAACTAGAGGAATCACTCGTATACAATTAGGCCTGGACGATAAGTTGTATTTGGGCAATCTTGAAGCAAAGCGCGATTGGGGTTTTGCGGGCGATTACGTCGAAGCGATGTGGCTCATGCTACAGCAGGATAAACCGGATGATTATGTTATAGCAACAGGCAAAACTCATAGTGTGCGTGAATTCTTAATGGAAACCCTTAGGGTCGCAGGAATCGAGGCTGAATCAAACGGGAAAAAAGGTGCTGAGGAAAAAATAATCAATAAAAAGACAGGAAGGGTTATTGTTGAGATCGATTCGAAGTATTATCGCCCGACTGAGGTTGATTTGCTTCTCGGCGATCCTTCAAAGGCTATGAAAAAATTGAACTGGGAGCCGAAAGTAAAGTTTAAGGAGTTGGTGAAGATGATGTATGAAGCGGATTTTGAAAGAGAAAAGAATAAGGAGCATATTTATAAGAGATACTTTCATTAGTCGAAAGTTTGTAAAGTTTATAAAGTTAAAAACTTTTACATTTTACTTTTCTGCTTTATTGATGATAAAAATTTTAATGAATTAAGTTCGTTATCTCTGGAAATTTCAAAATTATTATTTGGCCTCATAAAGACTTTATAGACTTTATGGACTTTCTCTTTTATGAATCTATCTTCTAAAATTTATGTTGCCGGACATCGGGGCCTCGTCGGCTCGGCCATTTTGCGGCAGCTTGAAAAAGAAGGATATAAAAATTTAGTCTTGCGAACGCATTCAGAAATGGATCTTTTGGACCAAAAAGCGGTCGTTGATTTTTTCCGGAAAGAAAAGCCCGAATATGTTCTTTTGGCGGCCGCCAAAGTCGGAGGCATCATGGCCAACAAGACCTATCCGGCCGATTTTATCTATTCCAATCTGGAGATCCAGAATAACGTGATCCATCAGGCCTACATAAACAAAGCGAAGAAACTTATGTTTCTCGGCTCATCCTGCATCTATCCCAAGCTGGCCCCCCAGCCGATCAAAGAAGAATATCTCCTGACGAGCGAACTTGAGCCGACCAACGAGCCGTATGCCGTGGCCAAAATCGCCGGCATCAAGATGGTCCAAAGCTATAACCGGCAATTCGGCACGAATTTCGTATCCGTGATACCGACCAATCTCTACGGCCAGAATGATAATTTCGACCTGGATAATTCCCATGTCCTGCCGGCTATGATCAGGAAATTCCATGATGCTAAAATCGCCGGCAAGTCATATGTCGAGCTTTGGGGCACGGGCGGCGCTAAGAGGGAATTTCTGTTTGTTGAGGACTTCGCGGAAGGTATTGTTTTTCTCATGAACAAACATAATGGATCGGAAATAGTGAATATCGGCACCGGCATCGACATATCGATTAGGGATCTGGCTGAAACGATCAAGAAGGCCGTAGGTTATAAAGGCGATATCAAATGGGATTTATCAAAACCGGACGGGACCCCGCGGAAGCTGCTCGACGTTTCGAAATTACATAAGCTGGGCTGGAAACATTCGAGCAGTCTGGAAGACGGCATCAGGAAGACCTATGCTTGGTTTTTGGATAACCTGTCAAAATCGTCCGCGCTTGATTAATTGAATGAAAATATGGAACTTGTCATCAGACCGAAAAAAATGATCAGCATGAGGGATATAACGGAGCTCTGGAAATACAGGGAACTTCTTTATTTTTTCTCGTGGAAGGAATTGAAGGTCAGATATAAACAGACAGCCATCGGCGTGGTCTGGGCCCTGTTCCAGCCGTTCATTTCCATGGTCGTCTTCAGTTTGTTCTTCGGCAAATTAGCCAAGATGCCGTCCGACGGCATACCTTATCCGATATTCGTCTATGTCGGTCTCCTGATCTGGCAATTTTTTTCTTCCGCCCTGAGCGAGACGAGCAATTGCCTTATCAATAATCAAGGCATCATCTCGAAAATTTATTTCCCCCGACTGATATTGCCGATTTCCTCCGTCCTAACGAAACTCGTGGATTTTTTCGTCAGTTCGTTCATGTTGTTCGGGATGATGATTTATTACCATTATTATCCGGATTTCGTCGGCTTGCTCATCATGCCACTTCTATTAGTTCTGTCTTTCATGCTGGCCGTCGGCGCCGGCCTCCTGCTCGCTTCAATCAACGTGAAATATCGGGACGTGCGCTATGTCCTGCCGTTTTTCATACAGACGCTCTTATTTGTCACCCCGGTCATATATCCCGTTTCTATCGCCGGAAAATATTCCTGGATATTGGCGCTGAATCCGATGACGGGCGTCATTAACGCCGCGCACGCTGCGGTCTTCGGCAATGCCCCGATCAATTGGGGCCTATTAGGCGAATCCGCGATCATAAGCGTGGTCATCCTGGCGGCCGGAGTTTATGTTTTCAAGAAGACGGAAAAATATTTCGTAGATTTAATCTGATATTCAATGTAAGATATGAATAAAAAAAATATTTTATCAAGAATAAAAAATAAAATTAATGTCAAGATTAATATCAAGATCAAGATGTATGGTGTTGTCATGTATTTTAAAAAAATGCATTATGACAAGAAATTTTTCGAACAGACGGTTGATTTGTCGGATTGGGACAACGTATTCCCGAACGCATGCATATCCAGCTACAAACATATCAATTGCGATGATGATTTTAAAAAATTATCTCAGAAGTTGTATCTTGAAGGCAGAACCTGTTTAAGCGTGAGGGAGATGTGGAATATTTATAATTGGGTTAAAAAAACAGAACATATTAATGGAGACATCGCCGAAGTCGGCGTTTATAAAGGAGGAAGCGCAAAAATCATAAGCGAAGTGAACAAGAATAGAAAATTGTATTTGTTCGATACTTTTGAGGGAATTCCAGAAAATGATTTTTCAATAAATCAAATCAACAATGGAGAACTTTGCGATAGCAGTCTTGATAACGTCAAGAGTTATCTGTCCAAATATAATAATATAGAATATTTTAAGGGAGTTTTTCCTGACAGCGCGGCAAACTTCAAAAAACAAGCTTATTCCTTCGTCCACTTGGATACTGATATTTATGAAGCGACATTGGCCGGCTTGGAATATTTCTATCCGTTGGTTCGGCCGGGCGGCATTATTTTGACGCATGATTACAGGACTAAGCATCTGCCAGGGGTTAAGAAAGCATTCGATGAATTTTTCAAAAATAAGCCCGAGACGATAATCGAGTTGTGGGATACGCAAGCATTGATAACTAAGATTTAATAATATGAAGAAAAAAATAAACGAACTCAAACGGAAAATCGTCAAGGTGTCCAATAGGGCGAAGGAGGGCCATATCGCCAGCGCCTTTTCCATATTGGATATAATGTGGGTCCTTTACGACAGGATATTAAATATCAATCCGGCTAATCCGGAGCACCCGGACCGCGACGTATTCATCCTGAGCAAGGGCCATGCATCCCTGGCGCTCTATGCCGTATTGGCCGAGAAGGGATTTTTTCACGATGAACATCTGGAAAAATTTTGCGATTTCGACAGCATGTTCGGCGGCCATCCGGACCATAAGAAGATTCCCGGTGTCGAAGCATCGACCGGATCATTGGGCCACGGCTTGCCGATCGGAGTGGGCATAGCTTTGGGCGCCAAGATCAAAAAAGCGAAAAATCACGTCTTCGTGATCATCGGCGACGGCGAAGCCAACGAAGGCACTATCTGGGAATCGGCTCTGCTCGCTTCGCACCACAACCTGTCCAACCTCACTTGCATAGTCGATTATAACCATTCGACGGACAGAGCGGTATTGATGGGGGACTTGGCGGCGAAATTCAAATCTTTCGGCTGGGGCTCCGAGATCGTAGACGGTCACGATCATGAAGTGTTATATGAAGTTTTAAACCGCAAGGGAAACAAGAAGCCCCTGGCCGTCATCGCCGAAACCACCAAGGGGAGAGGCGTGAATTTCATGGAAAATAATCCGGAATGGCATCACAAATTCCCCTCGGAAGATGAATTAACTCAAATTTTAAAAGAACTCAACTAATATGAGCATGAGAAAACAATTCGTCACCACGATTGAGTCTCTCTTGGCATCGGACGAAAAAATGGTCCTGCTCCTGGGAGATATCGGCGTGCATGGCTTTAAAAACGCTTTCAGTTCATTTCCCGATAGGGTTTATAATATCGGGATACTGGAACAGGCGACCGTCGGCGCGGCCTCTGGTCTGGCCATGTCTGGATTCATACCGGTCGTCCATACGATCGCGCCGTTCATCATCGAAAGAGCGCTGGAACAGATCAAGCTCGATTTCTGCTACCAGAAACAGGGGGGCAATTTCATCAGCGTCGGCGCTTCCTATGATTATGCCGCTCTCGGGTCGACGCATCATTGCCCGGCCGATGTAGGAACATTATTAAATATTCCGCGCATGGAAGTCGTGCTGCCGGGCGCGGGCGACGAGTTCGATAAGCTGTTCCGGCAGGCCTATAACAACGGCAATCCGACTTATTTCCGGCTGAGCGAAAGGCTTAATAACGAGAGCTATGATGTCGAATTCGGCAAGGCCAATGTCGTCAAGAAGGGCGGTAGGGCGACCGTGATCGCCGTCGGAACCGCATTGAAGAACGTGCTCGAAGCCTGCGCCGATCTCGATGTCACGATACTCTATTACACGACCGTCGCTCCATTCGACGCCGAAACGCTCAGGAAAAATTGCGCTTCCGGAAAAATCCTACTTTGCGAGCCGTATTACAGCGGAGCCTTGGCGGCGGACATATATGCCGCTCTGAATCCCAAGCCTGTGATAATTGAGACATCGGGCGTGCCGCGGAAATTCCTCGAGGCTTACGGGAAGCGCGAAGAGCACGATAAAGTTCTTGGCCTGACGAAAGAAGGTATTACGGACAAAATAAATAAATTGATAAATATATGATGAGCGAATTGAGCAAACTTATCTTCGATGATGCTGAAAAAATAGTCGAGAGGATCGAGGCTGACGAGATGTCTGGAAAGACAGTCATGATTACCGGCGCATCCGGTCTGATCGGTCATTATCTGATCGCTTGCCTGAAACACTGGTCTCTTGGCAAGAAGAAAATCAAAGTCATCGCCGTCCTGCATAGCGAACCGGCTGTATATTTCAAAGAATTCCTCGATTATGCCGAAGCGAAGATCGTCAGGGGGGATATTACTGATCACGGATTCTTAACCAGTTTGCCCGATGCCGATTATATCATCCACGCGGCCGGCTACGGGCAGCCTGGACGTTTTATGGAAGACCAGGTCAAAACCTTGAAGATCAATACTTTTTCAACCTTTCTTCTTTTTACAAAGCTTAATCCGGGAGGAAAGTTCCTGTTCGTCAGCACGAGCGAAGTTTATAGCGGCTTGCCGAAACCTCCTTACAAGGAATCGGAAATCGGCACAACCAATACTACCCACCCGAGATCGTGCTTTATCGAAGCCAAGAGATGCGGCGAAGCGATCTGCAATGCCTATCGCAGTGCGGGCGTTGAGGCTAAATCAGTGCGCTTGTCCCTTGCCTACGGCCCAGGAACCAAGATCGGCGATAAGAGGGTGCTCAATAATTTCATCGCCAAGGGTATTGAAGGAAAGATAGGCTTGCTGGACCAGGGGCTTGCCAATCGGACGTATTGCTATGTGGCCGATGCCGTCGAGATAATGTGGCGCATACTCCTTGATGGCAAAGAGCCTATTTATAATGTAGGCGGACATTCAAAAATTACGATCGGCGACCTGGCCAGGAAGATCGGCGGATACATGAACGTGCCGGTAGCGTTCCCGGAAACTTCCGAGAATGCGATGGCCGGAGCGCCGGATGATGTTTCGCTCGACATGTCCAAAGCCGAGGAAGAATTCGATAAGACTGAATTCGTGCCGCTGGACGAGGGCCTGAAAAGAACAATCGAATGGCAGAAGATTTTATTACGAAGATAATAAATGGCATTAAATTTAATCCAAGCATATGCCAAAAATTCTCGTTACAGGAGCTGGCGGCCTGGTCGGTTCCGCCATCAGGAGGCTCGCTCCGGCCAATACCGTCTATCTGGCCCATGATGACCTCGAGCTGACCGATTTTGGAATGGTCAAGAAAAAGATATCCGAAATAAAACCGGATATGGTTATCCATCTGGCGGCAGTCGTCGGAGGCATAGGCGCCAACTCAAAACACCCAGGGTCTTTTTTCCGGGACAACATTAATATAAATAATAACGTGCTTGAGGCATCCAGATTGGCCGGCGTGAAGAAACTCATTTCCTTCATGTCCACCTGCGTTTTTCCGGACAAATGCGAATACCCCTTAAACGAGAAGAATCTCCACCAGGGGCCGCCGCATCCGTCGAACTTCGGTTATGCATTCGCCAAGAGGATGCTCGATGTCCAAAGCCGCGCTTATCGCAAAGAATACGGGTGTGATTATATAGTCGCCATTCCGACGAATATCTACGGCCCGAACGATAATTTCAGCCTGGAAGACGGCCATGTCCTGCCGGCCTTGATTCATAGATGTTATCTTGCCAAACAGAACGGAGCCGATCTCGAAGTGTGGGGCAGCGGCCAGCCGTTGCGTGAATTCGTCTATGCCGATGATATCGCCAATTTGGCGCTCTGGGCGCTAGATAATTATAACGAGGAATCGCCGATTATCTTCACTTCCGGGCTGGAAACGAGCATCAAAGAAACCGTCGAGCTCATAGCGAAGAAGATGGATTTCAAGGGCAAGCTGATTTTCGACAGCACCAAGCCCGACGGGCAGTTCCGCAAGCCGTCGGACGCCGCGAAACTGAACAGCCTGAATCCCGAATTCAGGTTTACGACGCTCGAGGACGGGCTCGGGAAAACAATCGATTGGTTTTTTAAAAATTATCCAAATATAAGAAAATAATATGGCCAAAAAAAGAATTCTATACGCCGCGGACTTCGAGAAAGCGTTCGGAGAAAAACTTAGTCCTTACGTGAAAAATAAGATTAAGGAATATAAGCTCGTCTGTACCGATTTTACCGAAGAAGAAAGGGATTACTGGCTTCGCCGAATCGTCGATGTCCTCCTGGATCCGAATCTTGAATATTCCGGCAAGCATCGCCGCGGCCAATGGGAAAAGGGCTGGGGCCAGAATTTGAATCTATTGTCTGAAAAACAGGCGCAAGAGGCGATTAATCCGCGTTATTTCGGCAAGTATCCGATCCTCAGGTTCCGCCAGAAATTCATAAAGCCGTTATCGAAAAATTTCGAGGTCAATTCCCTGTATGCTATCCAGAATTGGCTGTTCGACAAATATCTGCGCGGCGTCGATGCCATATATGAATTCGGTTGCGGAACAGGCCATAATCTTTTCCAGGCGCGCGACGTGAATTCTGATGCGAGAATCTGGGGCCTTGATTGGGCGAAGTCTTCGCAGAAGATAATCAAGACGCTTGTCAGAGAAGGCAAGGCGAAAAATTTTTTTGCCCATAATTTCGACTATTTTAACCCGGACAAAAATTTCAAATTGGAACGGAATTCGGCGATATTTACGGTTGCGTCGTTAGAGCAGATCGGCTCCGATTTCAAGCCGTTCGTCGGTTATATTATGAAGAATAAACCCAGGGTCTGCATCCACATCGAGCCGTTCAATGAGCTATTAGATGAAAAGAATCTTCTGGATTATCTCTCATTGCGGTATTTCAAAAAAAGGAGATATATCAACGGCTTCATCGATCATCTACGCCAGCTCGAAGCCAAAAAGAAGGCAAGAATAATCAAGGTGCAAAGATCCTATGTCGGCAGCTTATTCATCGACGGCTACACCGTTGTCGTATGGTCGCCGGTCGTATAATTAACGTATGCCAATCATCGAAGTAAAAAATCTTGGAAAGAAATACAGGCTTGATCATCAGACGGAGAGATACACTGCTCTGCGCGACGTGCTGACCAGTATTTTAAAAAGCCCCTTTATTTTTCTCAAGTGCAAGGCGCAGCAAATCGTCGGCCTTGAGAAGAAGGAAGATTTTTGGGCATTGGATGATATCAGTTTTTCCGTCGAGAAAGGAGAAGTGCTCGGTATCATCGGATATAACGGCGCGGGAAAATCGACGCTGTTGAAAATTTTGTCGCAGATAACGCCGCCGACGACCGGCGAAGCTGTTTTGCGCGGCCGCGTCGGCAGCCTGCTTGAAGTGGGGACCGGCTTCCACCCGGAATTGACGGGGCGGGAAAATATATTTTTCAACGGCTCGATTTTAGGCATGAGCCGCAAGGAAATCATCGCCAAGTTCGATCAGATAGTTGAATTCGCCGGCGTGGAAAAATTTCTCGATACGCCGGTGAAATATTATTCTTCCGGCATGCATGTGCGCCTGGGGTTCGCCGTGGCGGCCCATCTTGAACCGGACGTTCTTATAATCGACGAAGTTTTGGCGGTCGGCGACATCGCTTTCCAGAAAAAATGCCTTGGCCGGATTGATGAGATTACGAAGAAAGAGGGACGGACGATTCTGCTTGTCAGCCATAACATGAATACTATCGAAGAGCTTTGCTCCAGGGTCATGCTTTTGAAGGACGGACGGATATCAATGATTGGCCCGACCAAAGAGGTTGTCGATCATTATCTCAGGGAATTGATGAAGCAGGGAGCTCACGAGCTAGTGCTGACTGAGAAAAAGAACAATGAGCTTTCTTTTATGAAAATATACATCACCGACGAGAAAGGGCAGATATCGAATGAGATTAATCAAAGCGCCGATTTTTATATTAATCTGGAATTGAACGTGATCCAGGAAGTGAACAATATCGATATCAGCGTTTTTTTGAAGAGTTCGCGCTCGGTCGATGTGGTCTTTTCAAGCCTTTCGGATTCAAGCGGCGGGAGATTGACCGATTTGAAATCTGGTTATTACAAATATAAGATAAAATTCGACGGCGGCTTCCTGATGCCCGATCATTATTATGTCAGGATTAGCGTGCATCAGCCGGGAATCAGGAATATCGATACCAGGGAAGATATTTTAAGCTTCAAGATTTTACAGGTTGAAGGGGCAAGGGCCCTGAATTACGGTATCGGCTGCGTTTCGCTCCCAAACCGCTGGATAGTTTAAATTTATGGCTATGGACGGAAACAACAGGCAAAAAATCAAAGTATTATTCGTGGCGGACAAATGGTGTGGTGGCAACCGCGGTTTCGGCTTTTCGGAGTGGGAAGGGAATCTTTGGGCTTCGTTAAAATCTTTGGAAATCTCCGATGTCGAGGTTTTCCACCTCGATGATTATTTTTTTATTAATGGAAAAAAGGGGGATGCCGCTCTACTCGAAAGGATAGGCGAGTTCAAACCGGACTTGATTTGTCTAATCGTTTATAAATTTTTAGGTTCAGATTTTAATGTCGCGGATGCGGCTACGCTGGATAAAATCAGGGACGTATTCCGGATACCTATGGTGGCGATATGGGGGGATCTCGAGATTCCGGAGCAGATCGCCATCTCTAAATCCTTATGTCCGTATGTGGAATTCAACATCGCCACCGCATCAGCCGCTGCCTTAGCGAGGATCAACGATCCGGAAAAATACATATATTCCTGGGTTCCGAAAGACAAAGATTTCTTTTACGACAATGAAGGCCCTCGAGAAATCGACGTTAGTTATGTCGGAACCCCGAAAAACGACAGGCTTGCGCGCGTCAATTATCTTATTGATAGCGGCCAGCTGGTGATTTATACCGGCGGCGAGAGACAAAAACATCTGACCGTAAAGGAATACGCGGATATGTATCGGAAGTCGAAGATTACCCTAAGTTTTTCGCGCGCTGTATATTCCCACGTCATCAACGCCCGGCCGTTCGAAGCCATGCTCTGCGGTGCGATGGTCCTCGAGGAAGAGAATTTCGAAACGCCGAAATTATACACGCCATACGTCGATTACGTACCGTATTTTTCCAATAAGGATTTGCTGGAAAAGGCTAGATATTATCTGGAACACGACGATGAGAGGCGCGCCATCGCCCGGAGCGGATACGCGAAAACGCAGTCGCTCTATTCGGCCGGACGTTTCTGGAAACTCCTCATAGACAAGGCGCTCCATGGCAAGGATGCGTACGACTGGAAAAACAAAGTGCCTCTTCTGGCTGATGTCAACTTGTCGCGAGTATCGGGCTGGACGAGATTCAGATGGAAAATGCTGGACGGAATCTGTTCGACCAAGATCGGATATTTTTTTTATTACAATTTGACCAGAGCGGTCGACAGGGGGTTTTGGATCGCGAAGATTCTGCAGATGATGAAATTCGCGCTCATGAAGATTCTGCCCGAGGAAACTTTTCAGAAGATACTTGAGAAAAAAAGAAAGTTAATAAAATTTTAAATTGCCATTATGGATGGTCCATTAGTCAGTCTGATAATGCCCGTATATAATGCTTTCAGCTCGACTCGACCGCGCCGAAAGCAGTTTTTGCCGTTTGCGCTGAATGCGCTTTTAAGGCAGAGCTACCGCAATTTTGAGCTTATCATCCTTGACAACCGATCGTCGGACGACACGGCCAAGATGTGCCGCGAATATTCCGAAAAGGACAAGAGAATCAGATTCATCGTAGATTCCGAAAAGCGATATCCGGAAGCAGCCATAACCAAACTGGGGCGCCTGGCCGAGGGCAAGTATCTTCTGATAGTGAATGATGACGACCTCTGGGAAAGGGAATATCTGGAAAAATTAGTCTCGTATATGGAGAATTATCCGGATGTCGATCTGGCTTACGGGCGGGAAGCGTCTTTTGACCAACAAAACATGATTATAGGCGTAACGACGCCGGCGAGGAACGAAATTTACAGCGCCGGCATGTCGCGCCTGTCGAATTTTTTTAGGTATGTACATAAAAGGAATGTCATTCCCATCGCTTTCGGATTATTTAAGACAGAAGCTTTCAATAAATCGCTTCCTTATGAAGATTTCGACAGCCTGAAGAATAATATCGATAACGTTTTCATGTCTAAATTTTTCTTGAACGGCTTTAAGGCGGATTATATCAAAGACGTCCTTTTTTTCTACCGCCGGAAGCCTAGAAAGCATTATACGGGAAGTTATGCCCCGAATATGCCAAGCGCGGACAAGCCGGTCGCCGTATGGCTTTTTTACGCCAGGCACCAAATGCTGTTTTATAAAAAAATAAAAGAAAGAATCCTTGATTTTCCCTTTACAGACGAGATAAACAGATTCCTATTCTCCTCGATCTTGAAAAACAATATCGAAAGCAGTCTGGGTTCATTGGAGCCGGATGAGTTAAATTTAAAGGACAAAAATGCGCTTAAAAAGCTTTCCTGGCTGAAGAGGTCGTTGGCGGCCGACCTCGGCTCTTACCGGGATATCGACTCGATCATGGATAGTCGCGGCGAATATGATCCCGGCGATTTCGGACGTTGGTTATTAAAAATGCCGGAGACTATCGAGAGATTCGGAAAACTGATCAATTTTGCTTGCAGCCTGGAAATGAACGATGAAAGCAGACTGCTCTCAAAACAGATCAAGGAGATAATCAAGGATGAATCGTCCGGCGCCATGTCCGATGAACAGCCGGCCGAACCGCTAATCCAGGAAAAAGCAGAGAATAAGATCAACTTTGCCTGCATCATCGGTTTTATCAAAAAAGATGTCATAAAAAAAATTCCGTTTTTATTCGATGTTCTTCTGTTCCTGAAGAAAATTTACAATACTATCCGTTATTTTTCTATAATTAAATATGCATTCAAATATGAAAAATAAGATAAAAAAAATCATACTGAAATTGCCGTTGTCCGTCCAAGTTTATATGTTTTTTAAGAAACTGTATTTTGTCCCTTCGTTCCTGGGCGATTTTATAAGATTCAAATCGGCCGCCAAAGACGGAAGATTCGAGTTATCTATATTCAATCTGTTTCCACAGCTGACGGACAAGACCAAAAAAACGAATTTTGAGCCGCATTACACTTTTCATCCGGCCTGGGCGGCACGCATTGTAAAAAAAATAAATCCGGTTGTCCATATCGATGTTTCTTCGACTTTGGCATTTTCTACAATAGTTTCCGCTTTCCTGCCGGTAAAATTCTATGATTATCGGCCCGCGTTCTTGAATCTTGAAGGCCTGGAATCGGAAGCGGCCGACTTGAATAAGTTGCCTTTCCCGGACGCGAGCGTCAAATCGCTATCCTGCATGCACGTCATCGAACATATCGGCCTGGGTAGGTATGGCGATAAAATAGATCCGGGGGGGGATATAAGGGCTACGAATGAACTGAAAAGGGTGACGGCGCCTCAAGGGTCGCTCATCATCATCGTTCCGGTCGGCAGGCCGAGGATAGAATTCAACGCCCATCGCATATATTCCTATGAACAGATAATGGATAATTTCAAAGATTTTGAATTGAAAGAATTTTCCCTTGTCCCTGATGATTTCCGTGAAACGGGCATGATATTCAATGCCGATCCCGAGTTGGTCAAGGAGCAGGACTGGGGATGCGGATGTTTTTGGTTCATCAAGAAATAATATGAAGAAGCGGGTAATCATATTCTGGCATAGCGGGGGACGGATGGCCAACCAATTATGGCAGGCCGTTAGCATATATGCATATTGCTTGGAAAAAGGCTTCGATTTTGAGAATCATTCATTTTTCGAATTCGCCCATTTATTCAATTTTAAAAGCGGAAACAAAATCATAGATCTGTTATTTTATAATCCTTATCCGCTGTTAAAAAAAATATTGCCGCGGGCGCTTTATGCCGATCCGCATGATTATTTCTATCGCAGCTACTATAAGATATATGTCAAACTGATCGAATTTTTCTGCCGAAAAAAAATAGTATCCGCGCCTGACGGGGTTAATCCGGTGGTACATTATCTCGATCCGACCGGCAATACCGACAAGGAGATGGCTGAATTTGAAAACAATGCGGCAAAAAAGATATATTTGAGCGGCTGGCTTTTCAGGAATCCTGCTGGCATAGAGAAATATAGGAAGGAGATCAGGGCATATTTCGCACCGCGAGAGGACGTTAAAACTAAAGTGGATGTATATATCGGAAGATTGCGGTCTAAGTTTAAAAATATCATAGGCATCCATATCAGGCAGGGTGACTACAAAAATGAATTCGGCGGAGGTAAATTATTCTTTTCTGAAAACGAGGCAGCGACATTCATGAACGAGTATCTGGATAAGTTCGGCCTCGATGGCGCACAAACCGTTTTTGTTCTGTGCTCCGATGGCAAACTGGATTCGGAAAAATTCAATGGTTTTAATGTATCCAGGATGGACAAAGCCGGAGCGACTGATGACCTTTTTTCGCTTTCGCAATGCGATGCGATCTTTGGGTCGGACAGCACTTTCGGCGGATTCGCGTCGTATTACGGCGATAAGCCGTTCATTATTTTCAAGAAAGAAGGCATCGACTGGGAATATTATAGGGACAAGAGGAAATATTTCCAAAATAAATATTCCATTACTAATGTTTAAGATATGTGTACTAATGTTTAAGATATGTGCGGAATTTTCGGTTATAATGAAAAGATAGGAACAGATGAAAATATCTTTTTCGAATTGATGTCGCATCGCGGCCCCGACGCCAAATCATCTGCTCGGGCAGGCGATTGGCTTTTAGGGCATTTAAGGCTTTCCATCATCGACACCACGGAGGCGGCCAATCAGCCCTTTGAAAAGGACGGGAGTTTTATCGTTTTTAACGGGGAAATTTATAATTACCTAGAATTAAAAGGCGAATATTTGCGCGATGTCAATCTCAAGACGACCTCTGACACGGAAGTATTGATCGAGCTGTTAAACCGTCATGGAGAAAAGATATTAAATAAGTTAAACGGGATGTTCGCCTTCGCGTGGTACGACAGCGGATCCGGCCGCCTGATGCTGGTTCGCGACCGTTATGGCGTAAAACCGCTTTATTGGATGGAAAATGGCGGAAAATTCTATTTTTCTTCGGAACTAAAGCCCCTTATCAGAGTTAAGGGAAAAATAGAATTTAACGGAATTATTCTGGATTCATTTTTCAAGGATACTGCGACCGACTTCGATAAAAATACTTTTGTCCGCGGAATTTTCTATCTTGAGGCCGGGCACAGGATGACCGTCGGCAAGGATGGGAGCCTTGATGACAGGGCCTGGTATCAAGGGAGTGATTTTGAGTTCGACCGAGAAGTTTTTAATGATAAGCAGGCGACAGTAGATTATTTTGAAAATTTATTGACGGATGCGGTCAGGATCAGGCACCGTTCCGATGTGCCGGTTTGCATCACTTTGAGCGGAGGGCTTGATTCTACCGCCATCTATGTTTTGGCAAAGGAAAAATTAAAATCAAAAATCAAGCCGTTTGTCTTTTCGCACGCCGGCGCCGCAACGGATGAAGCGCCTAAGGCGATGCGGCTTGCAAAGGAATATCAGGACGAACCGATCGTCGTCGAGAGCCGGAGCGAGCAAGGGATTCGGTCATTGAACGAAGCTTCGGATTTTTTAGAATTTCCTATCTGGAATCCTTCCGCGATCGCATACCTCGATATGTACAAAGAGATAAAGAAAAAAGGCTTCAAGGTGGTTATCGAAGGGCACGGAAGCGATGAGCAGTTGGGAGGGTATCCTTATATGATCGAGGCGGCCTGGAAGGAATTGCTTTTGAAGGGGAAGTGGGGGAGAGCTCATGAAATATATCGCATATTCAGAGAGACCCAGAATCCGGTCCTGGAACAGGCCGAAAAAGGCGGGTCGAATACGGCCGCCGATATATTCGATATGGCCCGGGGGTTGGGGCGCGGCATCATAAAAGCCATCCTCATGCCGTCAAAAGCGAAATATTTAAAAATGCAGGCATTGCTTGATGACAGTTTTAGCTATAAGATATTACCCATTGTGCTGCGGGCTTTCGACCGTTTGCCGATGTCGCAATCCATAGAATCCAGATGTCCGTTCATGGATTTTCGCATCGTAGAATTCATCAGGAGCATGCCTCTGCAATACAAGGTGAGTAAAATAGGGAGTAAGGCGATTTTGAGGGAGATTTTAAAAAAATATAACAAGGATTATATATATATGGATAAGGCTAAGATGGGTTTCGCCTCCGATCTTCCGGCGCTATTCAATGAACCGATCAATAAGTCTTATTTCAAGAAGATGATCGATGAGTTTAATCTCCCGCAGTTTGCCAAACGCAAAAGCAAGGCGGAAAAATTAATCAATAAAGACAGGATCGGATGGTCTGATGTCGATCAGATATGGAAGGTTGCGTCTATCGAAATGATCAAGGAAAAATATGCCCGATAAAATATTCCAAACCGACTGGCTCGCCTCCTCGCCGGTATTCTATAATGAAAAAACGTCCCGGGCGAGCAAAAATATAAACGATGTGATCGATTGGGATGACATACGCATCCATCCCGAAGGGTTTAATAATTATCTGGAATTCGGCTATTCCGTGTTCGGCCAGACGCCTTTGGAGAATATTAAATTCCTTCCCCACTCTACGCGCTTGACGATAAGCGATGACGGCGGAATGAAAATTGAGAAGCTGCCGGATGCAGCTGAAAAATTCATCGATGCGGAAACAAGCGAAGAGGAAGTCTTATCGCTGATCAGCAAAGCCGTCAATGATTGGGAAAGAAACGTCAGCGGAGAAATCATAATTCCGACGAGCGGCGGCTTGGATTCGAGATTGCTGAACTGCCTCGTAAAAGACAAGTCAAAGATAAGGTCGTTTACCTATGGCACTTCGGCTAATCAATCCTTATCTTTCGAAACGGTCAATGCCGGTCTTTTGGCCGAACGGCTGGGAACGAAATGGCAAAGGATCGAACTGGAAAATTTTTTCGATTATCTGGGCGAGTGGGATAAGCTTTTCGGGCCGTCCGTCCACGCCCATGGAATGTATCAAATGGAATTTTATGATAAAATAAGGAGGCTTACGGGAAATGGTTCGGCTGTTTTGAGCGGGATAATAGGGGATGCTTGGGCGGGGAGCGTAAATATCGGCCCGATAGATTCCCCCGCCGATTTGAAGGCATTGGGGTATTCTCACGGCATGAATGCGGATGCGAGCGCCAGCCTGCTCGAATCAACAAATGGACTTAAAGAAGAATATTTCAAGATAAATGCCGGCAAGCTTAAAAATGAGAAATGGAGAGTTATCGAAGCGATGCGTTTTAAAATAACCCTGCTTTCATATTTATTCAGGGTGCCCGAGCATTACGGTTTTAAGCCTTGGTCGCCTTTCCTTGAGTGCGAGATCGCGCTGAAGATGCTCGCGTTGCCCGAAGCAAGCAAGAAAAACCGCTACTGGCAGAGGAGTTATTTTGACAGGACGGGGGTTAATTTCGAGAAAAATATTTTTAAAGATAGGAAGAACGTTTTAAACTTGGAAATGCTTAGAAAATCCGACTTGGCGTCGATCGATAAGAAGGTTTTTGCCGGCCTGATCAAAGAAGAGTATGTCGGATGGGTGAATTCCACGATCGCCAACGCAAGAAAAAATCTGCGCCGGAAAAATTTTTTTTCCTGGCCGTTGTCGCTCCTGTATTTTCTGCCGAAAATCCATATATTGATCGCCAATTCCGGCATCGACCCCTATACTTTAAAAAATGAGGAGAACTGGGCTTTATGCGCCTATCAGACGCTTAAGCCGTTAGAAAATGTCTTATTTAAACGTAAATAATATGCCTAAATTCATATTCGCCGGCGATACGGTGATTAGGACAAAAAAAGAAAAATTAGTTTCTTCCGAACTGGAAAAAATCATAAAAGATCATGATGTAGCCTGTTTGAATCTGGAAGCGCCAATCGAATCCGATGGAAAACCGATAGCCAAGATTGGGCCGAACATCAGCCAGCCTGGATTTGCCGCCGATTTGATAACCGGAGCCGGTTTCAATATGTTATGCCTGGCTAATAATCATATTTTTGATTTTGGGAGTAACGGGCTGGAGATGACCCTGAGAGCATTCCCATCGCAAAAAATGGTCGGCGCCGGGAAAGATTTTTCCGCCGCGTATAAACCGGAGATAATGCAAATTGATGGCGTCAAATTCGGCTTCCTGGCTTTTAGCGAAAACGGCTTTGGCGCGATAGACAGGGAGGATAAGGCGGGGTTTGCCTGGGTGAATCATGCCGAGGCCGATAATATCATAAAAAAAACAAAAGCAAGCTGCGATGTCCTTTTCGTCCAAGTTCATGCCGGAGTGGAAAATATCGATCTGCCTTTGCCGGAATGGAGGCAGCGCTATCGCCGGATTATCGATCTAGGCGCAGATATTGTCGTCGGCCACCATCCGCACATGCTTCAAGGCCGGGAAGAATACGGCTCAGGGTTGATTTTCTACAGCTTAGGCAATTTCATATTCGAAATAAATGCTCACGGAAGCAGCTGGAATAAGGGATGCTTACTATCGATCGAATACCAAAAAGGGAAATTGGCAAAAACGTCGGTCATTCTGACAGACGCAAAGTCGGGCATGGTGGAGAAAGAAATTTCGTCCGAAGACGTTTTTGAAAATTTGAATAGAAGACTCGGGGCAGGTTATTCGGCGGATATCGACGCTGCCGTAGCGGGATTATGGCGCGAGAGACTGGAATATTTCTTTCAGCGTTCGCTCAACGGCTTCTCTGATTTTAAAGGCATGATTCGTTCCGTAATATTTTATGTTTTAGGCAAGGAGATCGACAAGGATCTCTTGTGGCATAATTTGAATATCGAGTCGCATTTATGGGCAGCCAGAAGAGCGATCGGTTTATTAAAAAAATAATATGCCAGCCCCTATCGTGCTATTCGCATATAATCGTCCGGAACATACCAGGAAAACCGTTGAAGCGTTGCAAAGAAATGCGCCTGCCGGCGATAGCGATTTGTTCATTTTTTCCGATGCGCCGAGGGATGAAAGCGCCAAAGAAGCGGTCGGCGAAGTCAGGAGTTATATAAAAAATATAACCGGATTCAAGAATATATCGATTATAGAGCGCGATAAGAATTTCGGCCTGGCTGATTCGATAATAGACGGCGTAACCAGGATGGCGGATAAGTACGGGAAAATAATCGTCCTGGAAGATGATATCGTGACTTCCCCGGCCTTTTTGAAATACATGAATGATGCCCTCGACCTTTACGAAAATGACGAGCGAGTCATGCATGTGAGCGGTTATTTTCCGCCGATAAAAAACGATTTGCCTGATACTTTTTTTTATAACCAGACATCATGCTGGGGCTGGGGGACCTGGGCTCGGGCCTGGGAAAATTACAATGGGAACGCAGGGTCCCTGATAGAAGAAGTCAAAAAAAGAAACCAGGCAAAAAAATTGGATATTGACGGATCGATCGGTTTCATGAGCACTTTGCGGGCGAACGCGGCCGGAGAAATAAAAACGTGGGCGGTAAAATGGCATGCGAGCGTTTTTCTCGCCGGCGGTTTATGCCTTCATCCCAATAAATCTTTAGTTTTGAACATAGGGCATGACGGAACCGGGATTAACAGCGAGGCGACGAATGCTTATGGAAGCGATTTTGCCCGGACGGCCGTGAAGCTTGAGAGGCAGGAATTGCGAGAATCGCCGGAAGCGCGCAGGCTGGTCAGCGCGTTTAATCTAAGCCTTAAGCCGAGCATAATTACAAGAATCAAAAATAAGATCAAAAAATATGGGAATAATAAGCCCGATTACCGGATTATCAAACGTCAGATTGGTCGGTAAAATATCCGCCAAGACGATCATCAGGCGATATAAAAGATTTTTCCAGATCGACGTCAGCAGGTTTTTTAAAAATCTGGACGAGGTTAATACTTATGAATGCCTTGATTCCGGCTATATTTTTTTCCATCCTTTCGGCCTGGAGGGCGATAGCGATTTCTACGGCCATTTCAAGGACATGTCCTGGTACTACATGGATTGGAAGTGGGAATATAAGGAAGCCTTGGCATATGTGCAACCGGGCACCGATGTCCTGGAAATCGGTTGTGCCAAGGGTGCGTTTTTAAAAAAAATGGCCGGCAAGGGAGCGAGAGCCGTCGGTCTGGAATTGAGCAAGGATGCGGCCCTGGCCGGCAGGAATGAAGGGCTCCGGATCCTGGAAGAGAGCATTGAAGAACACGCGAAAAATAATCCCGGTAAGTATGATTTTATTTGTTTTTTCCAGGTGTTGGAGCATGTCGAGGATGTGCGCGGTTTTATGGAAGCCGCAAAGGGCGCTTTAAAGCCGGGAGGAAAGATTTTCGTCAGCGTACCGAATAATGGTTCATTCGTGAGTCGCGACAGGCATCCGTCCTTGAATCTTCCGCCTCATCATGCCGGTCTCTGGAATCACAGATCGCTTTTGAGCCTGGGGCATGTATTTTCCCTGGAGACTGAAAATATTTTAATAGAGCCGTTGCAGGATTATCATCTCCCTTTTTATTATCAGGTTAATTATGGATATGATGTTATCGGGATGACGGGCCGTATCATCGGAAAAGTTTTAAATAAATTAGCGCGGCCGGCATTCTGTATTTTCCTGAAACCTTTTTCAAGGGACATGATAGGACACACGATCGCCGCGGTCTATAAAAAAGCCGACAAAACAAGAATTAAGCCATGAGTCAAGATTATAATATAAAAATAAGCTATGTAATTCCCGCGTTTAACGCTTCCGGCACCATCAGAGAGGCTGTTGAATCGATATTCAACGGCAATGTCGGGTCCGGCGATGAGGTGGTGATCATTAACGACTGCTCGGCAGACGACACCGAAGCGGTCATACTTGAATTAAAAAAAGAGCATCCGCAGATAAGATACATAACGAATCGGGATAATTTAGGCTGTCCGGCTACGAGAAATATCGGGATCAAAGCAGCGGCCAACGATTATATTTTCAATCTTGACGCCGACGATATCCTGCCGCCCGGGAGCGTTGGCTTGCTGAAGCAGGCCCTGATAAAAAATAATGCCGACATGGCCCTCTTCGGCGAAAGCCGTTATTTCATCGATGATATCAGCAGATTGACCCACAAGAGGATTTATAAGCCGGGGTTTTTAAGCCTTGCGGATTTTTTGGCGGGACAATTGACTCCGGCTGGCAATTGCCTATATACGAAGAAAAGCTGGGAAAGGATCGGCGGCTATTGGGAATATGGTAAAGGACTTCATGAATATTGGGGCTTTTTTCTTAAACAGATTGCCAATGGTTCAAAGTTGCTCGTAGTAAAAGGCACCTATTATTTTCATAGGCATGGCGGCAAATCATTATTTGTAAGAGAATTTAAAAATGAAGAGTCCAGTTCTTTGATGGCTACAAAAATGATCGAGCCATTTTTGCATCTTTTATCTGACGACGACGCAGCATATATAAGGAGCAACAAAGGCTCAAAAGATTGGTTCATAAAATTAAACAGAGAACCAATAAGACTTAAAAGTGGTGAAGTCGGCCAAGACGGGCAAGAGATAATTCTTGAGAGTGTGTTCGATAAAATATTAAGAGTTGCCAAGCGAGAAATTAAACAAATTTTTGAAAAATAATCAACATGACTAAAAATTATTTAGTATTGGGAGTCCATTTCGGGCATGATTCCGGCGCAGCCATTTTAAAAAATGGTTCGATTATAGCCGATGTATCAGAGGAGAGATTTAATAGAATTAAACATTCTGCCGACTACCCAATTAATGCGATCAAGTATTGTTTGAAGTCGGCAGGCATAACCATTAATGATGTCAATGAAATAGCGGTTGCCGGCACGTGGCAAGATGACAGTTTCGAGGTCATCTTCGGGCAAAAATTACCCAAAAGCGAAAATGAACCCCTAAGAATAAAAATTAAAGAATTTATTTTTGCCACTTTGTTAAAAGTTAAAAAAACTCCTACATATTCGCGAGGCTTATTTTTAAAACATAAGCCGAAAATAACGATTGTCGACCATCACTTAGCCCATGCGGCCGGAGCTTATTATACTAGCGGCTATAATAACAAGATGTTGATTTTTACTATTGATGGCGTCGGAGACGGATATTCGACATGCATCTGGCGCGGCCAAAATGGCACGATCGAGCCCCTCGCCAAGTTCGGCGGCGAAAGTTCGATCGGCTGGTTTTACAGCAATGTCACGGAAGGGATCGGTTGGTGGCACGGTGACGGAGAAGGGAAGACGATGGGCCTGGCTCCGTATGGAGATCCTGCGAAATGCGGAAATTGCTTGGAGGGACTATATCCGAAATTTTTCGATGGCTCGCTCCTCGCGCCGAAAAAATATTCGCGTTTCGGATTGTTCAAGCTCGCCGGCGCCATACATTGGCACAATGAGGAAGCTTTGGAAATCCAGAAATTAGCCGAAAAATACGGCAAAGAGAACATCGCCGCCGAAGCCCAGCACATTCTGGAAGAGCAGGTGAAAAATATCGTTTTCCCATGGATGGAAAAAGAGAATACGGATGCGGTCGCAACTGCTGGCGGGGTTTTCCTTAACGTGAAGCTTAATCAGCGCCTTTGGATGTCGGGAAGAGTCAAGCATCATTTTCCATATGCCAACCCCGGGGACTCGGGTCTCGCGCTGGGCGCGGCCTTGCACGCTTCGGCAGCCGGAGGGAAAATTCCGCAGATAAAGGATTACGATTTATATTGCGGCCCGGAGTATAGTAACGATGAAATCAAAAAAATACTTGAACAGCGGGGGATAGAATATCGAAAATCGGATAACCCGTCGCTTGAAGCCGCTAAATATCTTGAGCAAGACAAGATCATTGCCTGGTTTCAGGGCCGGATGGAAACCGGGCCGAGGGCGCTCGGGAACAGATCAATCCTTATGAGTCCTAAAAAAGCTGAAAATAAAGACATTATCAATGCCCGCGTGAAATTCCGTGAAGCATTCCGTCCGTTCTGCCCCTCGATGACGGCCGAAGCGATAAGCCTATATCTCTCTAATCCGAGAGTGGAGAAATTTATGGTTACTTCCTTCGATTGCATGGAAAACAAGAAAAAAGATATTCCGGCTGTCGTCCATGCGGATGGCACTTTAAGGCCGCAAACAGTAACCAAGGAAGATAATCCAAGATATTATGAGTTAATTTCCGAATTCGGGAGACTTACAGGCACGCCAGTTGTTTTAAATACGTCCATGAATATTATGGGAGAACCGATAGTTTGTTCTCCTATTGATGCTATTAGATGTTTTTATGGAAGCGGTATAGATATTTTAGTTCTTGGCGAGTATATAATTGAAAAACGAAAAGAAGTTATCAGGTCATAATTTATTTTTTATGATAATCGTCAAACTTATCGGTGGACTCGGCAATCAAATGTTCCAGCACGCCTTCGCCAAAAAACTTTCCTTGATCAAAAGAGTTCCTGTCAAATTGGACGTTTTTTGGTATGAGGACGCGAAAAATTTTACTAAAAATTCTTTAAGAAAATATATTTTAGATAATTATAATACTTCTCTCAGAATCGCCACCAGAGAAGAGGTGGTTTCTTTTTTAAGCAAGAGAAGTTTTGTCTTTAAAGTTATTAAAAAAATCAAAAGAGACGTTCTCCGCCTTGACGATTTCAGCTTCAAGGAAAAACATTTTAATGTTTCCGATAACGCTTATTTGGAAGGCTGGTGGCAGAGCGAGAAATATTTTTTTGATATCAGGGATATTTTACTGAAAGAATTTTCACTAAAGAATGGTTTTTCAGGGGTTGTAAAAAAAATTGAGACGCAGGAAATTGGATGTAATTCAGTCTCTCTTCATATACGACGGGGAGATTATGTGTCACTCAAGCAAGTTAATGACGCTTTCGGGGTTCTTGGCTTGGAGCACTACGATAAGGCCATTAAAATAATAAAAGAAAAAATGAAAGAACCTAGATTTTTTATTTTTTCCGATGACATAGCCTGGGCGAAAGAAAATCTTAAAATAGGAGAGAATGCGGTTTTCGTATCCAGTCCGGAGATTAAAGATTACGAAGAGTTGATATTAATGTCGAAATGCAAACATAACATAATTGCCAACAGTTCGTTTTCCTGGTGGGGAGCATGGCTCAACCAGAACAAGAATAAGATTGTCATCGCTCCGAAACAATGGTTCAAGACAGATAAATTCAACACGAAAGATGTTGTGCCGGAAAGCTGGATAAAAATATAGTATGCCGAAGATAAGCGTAATCACAATCACATATAACCGCGCTAAGTTTTTACCGGAAGCTATTGAAAGCGTGCAGGCCCAGACTTTTTCTGATTGGGAGCTTTTAATAATCGATGATTGTTCGACGGATAACACTAAAGAGGTGGCGGAAAAATATATTGCCGAAGATGCGCGCATCAAATATTTTCGTAATGATGAGAACATGAAAATTAGCAAATCAAGGAATAGGGGGTTGGAACTGGCGCAAGGAAAATATGTGGCCATGCTCGACAGCGACGATGCTTGGTGCGATCCGGAAAAACTGGAAAAGCAATATAATTTTTTTGAGAATAACCCGGAGTACGCGCTCATTGGCGGCGGCGTCATCGTCGTGGATGAAAACGGCAAAGAGATGAAGAGGTATCTTGATCCGAACGGGAATAAAGATTTGAAAAAGATGATGCTTGTAAAAAATCCTTTCGCGCAGTCGAGCATAATGTATCCGCGCCAGCTTGTCATCGACCTGGGCGGATATGACATCGACCTTTCCGGCATCGAGGATTACGATCTTTGGATGCGCATCGGCAAGAAGCATAAGGTCGCCAATCTCCATAAATATGTCCTGAAATACCGGGTGCACGGCGGCAATATAAGTCTGACCGATAGGGCAAGATTAATGGAAAGGAATATTTTCCTCATTAAGCGGTATGCGAAATATTATCCGAATTATTGGAAAGCGATAATCAGGAGGAATGTGCGGTTATGGGGGTATAGGATAATCTCTAAAGTCGTATGAAAATTTTATACTTAATTACTAAATCAGAAGAAGGCGGGGCACAGACGCATGTATCGCGATATTTTGTCGCGCTCTCGGTCATCAGGTGTCGATCATGAGCCATCCGGGAGGATGGCTTGAGGCTGAAGCTAGAAAATCCGGAGCCAGATTTTTTCCCAACGGATATTTCGTTAATTCTTATAACCCGGTGCGGTCAGCAAAAGCAATAAGAGAATAAAGAAGCATTATCTTCCCTCACGCAATAACACAGTCGCGATAGTTTTTAGGATTATCGTCAGATCGAGATAGAGCGATCGGTTTTTTATATAGAAGAGGTCATATTGCAGTTTTTTCAGGCTGTCTTCGACCGAGGGCGAGTGGTATTCGCCTGATACCTGGTCGGAGCCAGTTACGCCAGGTTTGACCAGCGTCCGCTCGCGGTAGAAGGGAATGGCCTTTTCCAGCTCGCTGGCCAGTTCCGGGCGCTCCGGGCGCGGGCCGACGAAGCTCATGTCGCCCTTCATAATATTTAGAATCTGCGGCAGTTCGTCTAGGCGCGTCTTGCGGAGAAAGCCGCCAAGTTTGGTGATGCGGCTGTCGCCGGCCACTGTCGGCCGGCGGTCGTTTTCAGCCTCGGTCATAGTGCGGAATTTGATCATAATAAAAATACGGCCGTTCCTCCCGACCCGCGTCTGTTTGAAAAAGATCGGTCCGCGGCTGTCCGCCTTGATGGCCAGGCCGATGAGCGGCCAGAAGGCGGCTGTGGCGATGAGGATGGCCAGGGACAGGATAAAATCGCCAAATCTTTTCAAGGCGTCAAAAGCGCTCTTGCTGCCTTCGCTCAGATTTTTCAAGAACCACATCTGACTCAAGGCCTCGAGCGGGATGCGGCCAAGGAGAGTTTCGTAGAATTTGGTCAGATTGATAAAATCGATTTTCAGGGGCAGACAGTTAAAAAGGGCTAAGCGCAATTCGGCCGAGTGGTGCGGATCGTCGACCAGAACAATAGTCGAGACTTTCTTCGCTCTGATCGACTGTTCGAGCTCGCTCATGCGGCTGATCGTCTCAAGGCCGGCCGCGCCCCGGCCGGCTTCATTAAAAATAAAAGAGGCGACATAGCCGAGATGCGGTTTGGCTTTGAGTTCGGCGACGATTTCGCCGACCAGCGGCTCGTAGCCGATGAAGACGACGTTCTTTTTCGGCAGGTAAGACTTCAGAGCCATATTATAGAAGCGGCGCCAGAAAAAGAACAAGACGTAGAAAACGAGAATATAAATAAAGAGGTTCGTCTTCGGCGCGATGCCGATTTCCGGCGTGGCATAGAAGAAAATGAGCGCGGCTGCGGCGGCGATCAGGATACTCCGGTTTATGGCCTGGAAAAAGCGGCCGTTGTTCACAGCCAGGTGCAGGTTGTAGAGATCGGCGATATAAAAGATGATGATCCAGGCGGAAAATATCAGGGTGAACGGCCAAAGATGGCCGAAGAGAAGATTGTTATCCGGCCAGGCGAGATAGCGGGCGGCGAGCGTCAGATAAAGCGCTAGATAAAAAACAAAAATATCCCCGAAAATCAGGGCTAATTTTTTCAAGTGAAAAATATTTTTCATGAGTTTAGGGTACCAATTTTTCGGGAAATAAGCAAGGAGCCTCTTTTGTTTGCTTTTCCGGTTTCATGTGTTATAATAAATAGGTAAAATCAAGAGGCAAAGTTTTGTTTTATGAATAAGAGCGAATTGGCAAAAGCCAGGAAAATTTTTAAAAAATACGGCGTATTGTTCGCTTATTTATTCGGCTCGCGGGCGGCCGGAACGGCTAAAAAGGCAAGCGATTATGATTTTGCCGTGATGCTTGGCGGAAAACTGTCGACAGAAAAAAAATTTGCGGCCAGATGCAGGATAATAAGCGAGCTGGCCGGCGTTTTAAAAAATAATGACATCGATTTGGTTGTTCTGGATGATGAGCGATCAGTTTTTTTTCGGTTTGTCATTGTGAAAGAGGGTCGTTTGATTTATAACCGCGATGTCGGCCGCCGCATCGATTTTGAACTTAAGGCCATGAACGAATACTACGATTTCGCGCCGTTTCTGGAAGAGTATAACAAAGCTTTTATAAAAAGAGAGCTAAGCGCAAAAAAATGAGCCGTATCGCCAGAGAAAAAATAATGCAGAAGATAAAACTCCTGGGCGAATATATCACTTATCTTAAAAAGCTTGCCCGGGAAACTTCAGGCAGGGAAGAAGAATTCATTTCCGATTTTCATTTTTTCGGTTTGGCGGAAAGATATTTGCAGCTGGCCATTCAAGCCTTGATGGATGCGGTTAAAATAGTAATTATCGAAACCGGCGGCGAAAAGCCCGAAGATAACCAGGAGGCGATTTCCATTTTGTATAATCAGAAAATAATTTCCGAAGAATTGGCCGCTCGATTGGACGGCATTGTCGGCTTTAGGAATATTTTGGTTCATGAGTATGGAAAAATCAACCGTCGGCTAGTCTTTCGATATCTTCAGAAAAACGTGAAAGATTTGGAGGATTTCCGAAAAAACATTATTAAATTTTTAAGCAAATGATTTCATCCGGCACGATTGGCAGATGGCCGATAATCGGCAATGGGCATGTAATCGATTTTCTCTCAAAGAGCATTGCCTTGGGAAGAATCGCCCATAGCTATATTTTTTACGGGCCCGAGGACGTGGGCAAAAGCCGGCTGGCTTTTTTTTTCGCCCAGATTCTTTTGTGCGCCGGAGAAAAGGAAAAGCCCTGCGGCGCTTGTCCGAGCTGCCGGCAGTTTGATCGGTTTTTCGCCGCCCACTTCGGAAAAGACGGCCAGGCCGACGCGGCCGGAGAGCCGGCTTCTGGCGATTTGGCCGTAATCAAAAAAGCGGCGGACAAAAAAAACATCACTATCGAACAGGTAAGGGAGCTGATCAGTCGGCTGTCCATGAGCTCGTTTTTGAATGGCCATAAGATCGGCATCATCAAGGACGCGCATCTTTTGAGCGAAGACGCGGCAAACGCGCTTTTAAAAACCTTGGAAGAGCCGAGCGGCCGGGCAGTGGTTATTCTGACTACTTCCCATCCGGAGCTTCTGCCCGGCACGATTATTTCCCGCAGCCAAGTTTTGCGTTTGCGGCCGGCGCCGTACGAAGAGATTTACGATCTGCTTCTTCGGCTCGGCGCCGATCGTTCCGAAGCCCAGAATATTTCCCGCTTGGCCTTGGGGCGGCCGGCTTTGGCCGTGAAATTTTACGAGAACAAAGACTTTTACAGCGCCTATCTGGACAAAGCCAGGGAAATGCTGGATAATTTAAATAAGAATGCTGCCGAGAAAATAATGTATGCTGAAGGGCTTTGCAAAAAGGCAGGCGAGGCGAGCGGAGGCGGGCAGGCGCTGGCCGATCTGGAAATTTTCGAGAGCCTAGCCAGGGACTTCATCCTTTTTCAGCTCGGCCAGAAAGACCTAATGAAGCATTGGGCGATCATGAATGAAATAGAGAAGGCGGCCGGCGGAAAGAGTCTGGATTTTTTGGCGGATTTGTCAGACCGGATAAAAGAGGCAAAAGTCTATATTAAAGCCAATGTCAGTCCGGAGCTGGCCATTGGCAATCTATTGGTCGGTCTGCCGTAGTTGCGCGCAAAAACGCAATTAGCAACATAAGTTTTTTATCTTTCAAATTTACAACTTTATAAATATTATCATGCCAAATAAGCTTCGTTTATTATTTCTCCTTCCGGCCGCCGCTCTGATCCTTTCCGGCTGTTCGGTCAGTTTTGGCGGCGGGACCGGCAATTCGAGCGTCGACGGCGGCATTTTCCGGTCCGCCAACAAGGGCGACAATTGGCTGCAAAAAACTTTAATCCCGACCACCACTGGCAAGCCGCGCAGCTTTTCCGGCCTGAACGTCATGGCCTTAGCCATGGATCCGAACGATAACCGCGCCGTTTATGTCGGCACGCAGGATAACGGCTTATTTTATACCTACGATACCGGCGAAAATTGGTTCTATGCCGGCAGCCTGGCCAAAATGACCATCCGGGCGGTGGCCGTTGATCCGAAAAATAAATGCGTTGTCTACGCTTCGGCCGGCAATCGGGTTTACAAATCGATCGATTGCAACCGCACCTGGGCGCAGGTTTTTTTCGATAACGACCTGAATCTGGCCGTCAACGCCGTGGCCGTCGACCATTATAATGCCAATAACGTCTACATCGGCACTTCCCGCGGCGAGGTAGTTAAAAGTTTCGACGCCGGCAAAAGCTGGCAGACGGTCAGCCGGCTGAAAGACAAGGTCGGCCGGATTTTGATCAGCCCGCATGACAGCCGGATCATCATCGCGGCCACGAGCAAGAACGGCCTTTTCCGCTCGACCAACGAAGGCGAGGACTGGGTCGACTTGCGCGAGAAATTCAAAGATATTAAGGACGGCACCGAGTTCAAGGACATAGTCATGTCCAAGGCCGAACCGGGCCACATTCTTCTGTCCTCAAAGCTCGGCCTCATGCAGACGAACGATTACGGCGACACGTGGCAGAAATTGAATTTGATTACTCCGGAAAAAACCGCTACAATAAATGCGATCGCTGTCAGTCAAAAAAACATCAAGGAAATTTATTACGCCACCAACACGACTTTCTACCGCTCTCTGGATGGCGGCCAGAATTGGACGACCAAGAAACTGCCGACGACCCGGGCCGGCTGGAAACTGCTCATCGATCCGGAAGATGCTTTTCTCTACGTGGGCGTCAAGTCGTTTAAGGATGAAAACAACAACGCCGCCTTCGGATTGTAGGGAGCGCGAGGGGATAAATAGCAATTAAAAAGTAAAATATTTCACATGAACAATTTTATCAAGCAAAAACAGGGAGAGTTCGACAAGGTTCTGGATTTTTTTAAGAGAGACATTTCGGCTTTGCGCACCGGGCGGGCCAATCCGGGGGCGCTGGACGGCATCCAGGCAGAAGCCTATGGCTCGCGGATGCCCTTGAACGGTCTGGCCAACATCACCGTGTCCGACGCGCGGAGCATGGTGGTTTCGCCTTTCGACAAGAGCGTTCTCAAGGACATCGAGAAGGCGATCGTTGAAGCCGGCCTCGGCTTCGGCGTGGTCAACGAGGGCGACAAAATCCGCCTGACCGTGCCGATGATGACCGAAGAAAATCGGCGGGATCTGGTGAAAAAACTTAACGAAAAGATGGAGAGCGCCCGTGTGTCCCTGCGTCAGACGCGCGACGAAGTCAAGGCGGACATCGAAGCGGCCGAAGAAAACAAAGAAATCAACGAAGACGACCGGTTCCGCTTCATTGAAGATTTGGACAAGGAAACCAAGCGCTTGAACGACGAGATTAAAGCCATCCGCGACAAGAAAGAGGAAGATATAATGACGATATAATAGTTCGTGAAGTTTGAAAGTTTGAAAGTTTATAAAGTCATATCGTTATGACTGAAAACTTTATGAACTTTATGAACTTTATGAACTTTATGAACTTCCATGCTATTCACCATAATCATATTCATCCTGGTTTTGAGCGTTTTGGTTTTTGCCCATGAGCTTGGACATTTCGTTTCGGCCCGGGTTTTCGGATTAAGGCCGAAGGAATTCGGCTTCGGCTTTCCGCCGAGGCTGTTCGGCGTTTATAAAAACAAAGAAGGCCGCTGGAAAAAAATATTCGGCAAGGAAGACGCGGCGGACGCGGCTGACACGGTTTATTCGGCCAACTGGATTCCCCTGGGCGGCTTCGTCAATCTTGGCGAAGACGACTTGAACGAGACCGGACCGGACAGTTTCGCCGGCAAGAAAATCTGGCAGCGGGCCATTATTCTTTCGGCCGGCGTCGCCATGAACATCGTTCTGGCTGCCATCCTCATCTCCATCGGTTTCATATTCGGCTTGCCCCGGTCGCTCGATAATATCCCGCCGGAAGCGAGCGTTACCGGTCGGAAAATCCAGATTGTCCAGATTCTTCCCGGTTCGCCGGCGGAAAAAGCTGGATTGAAGCTGGGAGACGTCATCGCCGAGATCGACGGCCGCCGCTTCGACGATTACCGGGACCTTCAGAATTACGTGGATGGAAAGGTCGGCAAAAATTTGGATTACAAGATAGAAAGGGGAGCGGAAGCCAAAAATTTCCAGATCAGGCCGGAAGTGATCGCGGAAACCGGCAAGGGCGGCGCCGGCGTGGCCATCGCCGAGTCCGGCATCGTCCGATATCCGTTTTTTCAAGCAATCTGGGAAGGAATAAAATACACCGCCCTGATGACTTGGGGCATACTCCTGGCTTTTTATGAATTATTCAAAGGTCTTCTTTTTGGCCGCGGCGTGAGCGCCGATTTGGCCGGACCGGTCGGCATCGCTGCCTTAACCGGACAAGTGGCCCGAATGGGCTTCGCTTACCTTGTCCAGTTCGCGGCCATGCTTTCAATTAATTTAGCCATCATCAACTTCCTGCCTTTTCCGGCACTGGACGGCGGCCGAGTCTTATTTCTTATTATTGAAAAAATAAAGGGCAGGCCGGTCAAGCGGGAACTGGAAGCGCTCATGCACAATATCGGCTTCTCGCTCCTCATGGTGCTGGTTTTGATCGTCACTTTCCGCGACTTGTCCAGATTCAAGGATTTTTTTCTAAGGATCTGGGAAAAGGTAGTCAGCTAGCCATGAGCTTTAAGTTAAAAATGAAAGCCGTTCGCTTTGGCGGGTGGTTTTTTGATGAATAAAAAAAACCGCTTGCGTTGCAGGCGGCTTAGGGTTTGATGGTGGTCTAGTGGTCGTTGACGTAGACTTGAATTTCTAGCAGGTTGCCCGTAATCAACGACAAAATCTCGATAGGGGGTTTTCCATTCCCGCCTCTCATAGCGCAAGCCTCCAACGCGCTGGCGCTGCTGTCGCAGATGGCGCCGATCCTTTGTTGGAGAAGCGCGAGCTGGCTTTGCAGGCCGGCAATCTCGGTTCGGAGCCGCTCTTTTTCTTTTGTTATTTTCTTGACAGTCTGCTCTTGGCGGCTGTCCTTCAGCTGACCGAGAGCAACTTTATGTGGATCGCTGCTGGCCAGCATCATCCTGAGATGGCGGGCTTTTTCCTTTTCAGAAAAGGTGTCGGCCACGTCAAGTAACTCGCCCATAATGATTTCTAAAAATCTTTTATAGGCGTTTTTCCCGCGTTGTTCCGCTACCCCAAGCTTCTCTTCCAGGCCGTTCTCGGCCGCGAAGAGAAGAGCCCTTCCTAGATTGCAATAACCGATCGAGGCGCTCGCCTCGTATCGGAAATTGCGAGGAATGTCGATTCCTTGACTTCGACATTTCCTGCGGATTTCCTGGCTGGCAAAGTTCAAAACATCCGCCGTTTCGATGCCGGCGATCGCCCTCCTAGCGATGGATGCAATTTCCTTCTCTTTCGACAAAGGAATTGCCTCCTGATATTCCAGAAACAGACCGAATTCGTCGCCGCCGACGTTATACAAAGTGACCTGGAAGCCGTCATCTGCAAGCCGGCTTTGAACTCCGATGATGGCATCCACAATCCTTTCCAGGATGATATCGCCGGCCTGGTGGCTAAACAGTTCGTTTATTTTCTTAAATCCGTCAAGATCCAGGAAAAATAAACTGAACCGTTCTGCCTCAGCCAAAAGAGATTTGATGAAGTGCTGTCTCGTGATGGTTTTTTCGACCACTCCATCCAAAGAGTGCATGATAAGATCCTTAATAGCCTTTTGGGTCAGAATTTCCGCTTTATGCTTAAAGCGATGGTCAAGAGACCTGTCAATGGGTGGCCGCACGTATTCCGTTCTGGTCGCAATCATCTTCTTTAGCACTTTTTCTCCTTTTTTCTCCTTGAATTTTTGGATAAGAAAAAAAGCGAGTCATTTGCCCTCGCTTTTTTTTGCTACGAGCTTTACCCGCCTAATATTTTGGCGAGTCTTTTTTTTGCTTTCCGCCTTGCCCTTGGATCCCCCTGGATCCTGGTGACAAGAGCGATAAGTCTGTTCTGGCGTGTCGACATTGGCGACACCTCCTTTCTCGTATGGGTTATTTAGCTGGAATCCGCTTGGCTAGACGCCATTGTTTTGGCGGCTAATCAAGCGGATTCCAGCTGTTTTTTTGAAAAGAGCGAATGCGCTTATAGAATACTTCCGAATATTATCTTATTTCTTTTTTTAATGCAACCCACATTTTAAGAGCTAACCTTCAACATACTTATCCATAGGCTTTTCCAGAGTTTTTGCACAGGCGTATAAATTTTTTGTACATTTCCACAATTGCATTATTCCATTCATATGGTATAATTTAATCATTAAGGAAACATTAAGAAAATTAATTTTACAAACTTATGGCCATTCAAACCCGCATTAAAGCTTCCCGGATCGAAATGAGCGACAGAATCAAGGATTATATCGAGAAGAAAGTGGGAATGCTCGAAAAATATCTGGGCGATTTTCCGGTGCGCTGCGCCGACTTCGAAATCGAAAAAACCACCAACCATCACCAGAAAGGGGAGATTTACCGCGCGGTCCTGAATCTGGACGTGCCTGGCGAGCTTCTGCGCGTCGAGCGGACCGAAGCTGATTTATTCAAGGCGATCGACAAGGTCAAAGACCATATGGCCGAAGCGATCAAGAAATACAAAGAGAAGAAGAGGTAGGATTCCGGCAATTAAAACTGCACACTAATCATGATCCCGCCTGTTTTCCGGCGGGATTTTGTTTTTTACCCCCCTCTACTGAAATTTGAAGTACCTGCTGGCGAGTTTGCCGGCTGGAGTTGATGGCGGAGTCGAGATTCTTCAGGGTTATCTGTCGACCGGCGACCCGGAAGTCCGTGTACGCTCCAAGGGCGGTCAGTACTTCGTTACCCGTAAGGGTGGCGAAGGGTTCATTCGCACCGAGGATGAAGAAGAAGTTTCAATGGAAGTCTTCGAAATTCTTTGGCCTGCGACCAGCTCCGCTCGTGTCGAGAAGACTCGCTTCAAGATCGTCGGTGTCGACGGCTTAACCTGGGAGGTGGACGAGTATTACGGAAACCTCAAGGGGCTTTTCACAGCCGAGGTCGAACTGCCCAGCAGTGAGATCGAAGCGGAAATGCCAGTCACAATCGCCGAAGTTTTAGTAGCGGATGTCACCGAAGACAAACGCTATAAGAACAAAGCCTTGGCGGTCAAGGGTATTCCCGCTTAGCCGTAAGTAGTTCTAGGTTTCGGAAGTTTCCTATTAAAAAACTTCCTTTCAACCGAATTTATCAAGAGATTGGTAAATTCAGACGAGAGAAAATGAACAATAAGAGCAAATTGATGTAAAATTAAAATAGCCGTCAGAAGCATGCTGGGCAGGGGAAGTGATTATTTTTTGAAATCTCTCTCCTCAAATCTTGATTACTCCCCACTAATCGCTCAGCATACTTTTGCCGGTTTTTTTGTATTCTTCGTTTTTTGTATTTAACCTTGATTATTTTCAGATAAGCGAGTATGATGAATATGTGCAAATTTAAACTAATTTCATCCATACTATGAGCATGATGACTTGGTTGTTCGGTGATCCGAACGAGAAGGTTGTGAGATCGCTTCGGCCGATTATTGAAAAAATAAATAGCCTAGAAGGCAAATACGCGGAGATGGGCGCGGAAGAGCTGCGGGGTGTGACGGCCATATTGCGCGAGCAGATCGGCGTGAAAAAAGATTCTTCCTCGAGGTGGGGTGGCGCGGACGATTCGTTGCCGGACAAGGAAATCTTAGATGACATTTTGCCGGAAGCGTTCGCGGCTGTGCGCGAGGCTTCGAAGCGCGTCTTGGGCCAGCGGCATTATAACGAACAGCTCATGGGCGGCGTCATTCTTCATTGCGGACAGATCGCGGAAATGAGAACCGGCGAAGGCAAAACTTTGGTGGCCACTCTGCCTTTATACTTAAACGCTTTGGCCGGACTGGGAGCGCATCTCGTCACTGTGAACGATTATCTTTCCCGCGTCGGCGCTGGCTGGATGGGCCCGGTTTATCACGCCCTCGGTATGACTACCGGCGTCATTATCCATGACGAGGCCTTGATCTACGATCCGGAATATTCGGACGAAACGCAATTCGAGGAGCGGCTGAAAAAATTCCGTCCGGTCAGCCGCAAGGAGGCCTACGCCTGCGACATAACTTACGGCACGAACAACGAATTCGGCTTCGATTATCTTCGGGACAACATGGCGCCAGATCTTGCTTCGATGGTCCAGAACGGCCTTTATTACGCGATCGTCGACGAAATCGATTCCATCCTGATCGACGAGGCGCGCACGCCCCTCATCATTAGCGCGCCGGCTGAACAGTCGTCCGACCGTTATTACCAGTTTGCCAAACTGGTCGGACAGCTTAAGGAGAACGAGGACTATAATATTGACGAAAAGATGCGCGCCGCCGCTTTGACCGAGGCCGGCATCGCCAAAATGGAGAAGTGGCTCGGCATCGATAATATTTACACCAAGGGCGGCATCCGCGAAGTCCATCATATCGAACAGGCATTGAAGGCCCACGCCCTGTTCAAGATTGACCGCGATTACGTGGTCAAGGACGAGGCAGTGATCATCGTCGACGAATTCACCGGCCGGCTGATGCACGGCCGGCGCTATTCGGATGGCCTTCATCAGGCCATCGAAGCCAAGGAAGGCGTAAAAATTCAGCGTGAATCGATGACGCTCGCCACCGTCACTTTCCAGAATTTTTTCCGCATGTATAAAAAATTATCCGGCATGACCGGCACGGCCGCAACCGAGGCGGAGGAATTCTATAAGATTTATAATTTGGATACGGTCGTCGTTCCCACCCACCGTCCAATGATCAGGGAAGACAAGAACGACTTTATCTACCGCACCGAAGAAGGGAAATTCAAGGCGGTCGTGGCTGAAGTAAAAAGGCGGCATGAAGCCGGCCAGCCGGTTTTGGTCGGCACTATTTCCATTGAAAAAAACGAAATACTCTCCGAGATGATGGAGCGCGAGGGGCTCAGGCCGAATGTTTTGAATGCCAAAAACCATTTGAAAGAAGCGCAGATTATCGCCGAAGCCGGCCGTGTCGGCGCTATCACCATCGCCACCAATATGGCCGGACGCGGCGTCGATATCATGCTCGGCGGCCGGGAACCGACTCTCGTCCCAGACTACTCTCCCGTTTCAGCGGGCGAGGGAAAGGATATGGCGGAATATGAAAAATGGAAAGCGGAGCATGAGAAGGTAATTGCGCTTGGCGGAATCCATGTCATCGGCACGGAGCGGCATGAATCGCGGCGCATTGACAACCAGCTCCGCGGCCGCGCCGGCCGCCAGGGCGATCCGGGTTCGTCGCAGTTTTACGTTTCCACCGAAGATGATCTCATGCGCATTTTCGGCGGCGACCGGATGAAAGGCCTAATGACAACCCTGAATCTTCCGGAAGATATGCCGATTGAGAACAAGATCATCTCCCGCTCGATCGAATCTGCCCAGAAAAAAGTGGAGGGCAATAATTTTGACATTCGGAAACACCTGGTCGAATACGATGATGTTTTGAATAAGCATCGCGAATCGATTTACCGCAAACGCAAAGAAATTCTCTCGGTGGCCGAAGCGGCCAAAGAAAAAAGAGCGGCCGGCGGCGAGGCGGAAAGCGGAGAAGGGAAGTCGTTGTCAAAAATCATTCTCCATATGATCGAGGCCGAAATCGAACAGGTGGTCGCTTTCCATACGGCCGCTGAACTGATCGACGATTGGAATCTGAAAGAAATCAGGGAAGTGATTTCGACCATCTTTCCGGTCGAAGGCGATCTCTTTGGCGCGCTCAAAGGCTTCGTTTCGAACGGCGATAAATTAGACAAGGCTAAGGCACGCACCAAGATTATCAAGCATCTTTTTGATATGGCCGCGGCTAATTACGACAAGCTCGCGGCTTCGGCCGGGCAGGCCGGTTTCGATTGGCTCGAGATTGAAAAATCCGTCGCCCTCCGCTCGATCGACGCTCTCTGGATCGAGCATCTCGAAGCCATTTCGAGCCTGAGGCAGGGCATTGGCCTTCGCGGCTACGGCCAGCGCGATCCGCTCGTTGAATACAAAAAAGAAGCATACAGCCTCTTTAACGAGTTGAACAGCCTGATCCAAAAAGAAGTGGTTTATAGCATTTTTAAAGTCGGCGACATCGGCGCGGTCACTTCGCCTAATCTGATCGAGATGGCCAGAGATTTCATTGCGCCATCCATCGCCTCCAGCTCCTCTCCCAGCCGAGAGAGGGGAGAAGGAGATAAAAAAGTCGGCCGCAACGATCCCTGTCCCTGCGGGTCCGGCATTAAATATAAAAAGTGCCACGGGAAGTAGGGGTTAAAATAAGCTAAATTTAGATAAAAATATAAAGTCCTTACTAGAGATAGTAAGGACTTTTTTTGGGTCGAAAACAATAAAAGTCCTTGTGGATAACTAAATAATTATTTTTTAATAATACAAATCGCTTTATCTATTAAATTTTGAAAGTTACTATCTTTTAACCAAATATTTTTTAATTTTTTGCGCAATTCCTGATGCTCTGGATAACCATTGTCTTGAGACAAGATAATGCCATCAAATTCCGATTCGTTCAAAAGAAAAGTTAAAGCCTCTTTTAAATCCTCAATCTGATCGTTTTTTAACCCCTTCTTTTTTAAATATTTTTTGTAATACTTTAGAAATTGTAAATGCATCAATTCATGACAGATTGTTGCAATCGAAAAGGGAGTGCTGTGCCACATTGAGACCATAAACCAATTTTTGCATCGTTGACGCCCAAAGCATAAAAAACACCGATACCGCCGAAGAAAAAGGCTATGACGCCGGCAAAAAAGTTTCAGACATTAAGCGCCATGTCCTGGTTGATACGAACGGATTGCCGCACGCTATCCACATTACAACAGCCAATGTCACCGACCGCAAAGGCGCCGAAGAAGCGGTTGAAGCCAATAGAGTAAAAAAGATATTGGCCGACGGTGGCTACACCGGAGAAAATTTTTCAAACAAAGTTAAAAAATTGATTAGCGCCGAAATTCAAAATATTGCCGAAACGATGGGTTGTTGAAAGAAGTTTCGGTTGGCTGGAAAAATTCCGGAGGATGTGGAAGAATTGCGAGAGGAAACTGACTACCAGCCTGCAAATAACGGTATTATGCTTTGTTTCTCTGTTATTAAAAAGATTTTGAACAGGCTCTAAAAGTAAATGATTGACACTTCATCATACTTCCATTATACTGGAAATATATCCACGTAAATGGAAATTATGAAAAACACTAAAAAACACCTGTTTTTTACCGCCACTCAAAAAGCCCTTGATTTCTTGGCGGCTAATACGGACGGGCAATTCACCGAAAAAGAAATATCAGAGGCTACCGGCGTTAAAAAGTCGGCGGTTAATTTAGCTTTGCGCGATCTGGTCAATGAAAAGCTGATACTAAAGAAAAAAATCGGCCGCACCTCTCTCTATAACGCCGACAAAGATGATTTGTTAATCAAAGAAATTAAAATATTGCAAAATATTTTGATTCTCTCCCCGCTGATTGAAGCACTGAGATCAGAAAGCCAAAAAATAATCCTCTTCGGCTCAAGCGCCAAGGGCGAAAATACCAGCGAAAGCGATATTGATATTTTTGTTTTGTCTAATAATACTGATAAAGTTAGGAAGATTGTAAATTCATCCGCCCCGCGGGATAAAATCCAATTGATAGCAAAAACACCTAAAGAAATGCTATTAATCAACAGACAAAAGCCTTTTTTTTATCAAGAGATAGAAAGGGGCAAGACTCTATTGGAAAATTATGAAAAGTAAAGAATTAGAACAATGCATTGAACGCAACAAGATCACTAGACTACTCAAGGCGGGAACATTGGTGTCTAAAGAATTAAAACTAGCTGCAGAAGACTTGAAATACGCCCAAGAAAGTTTTGAAAAGAAGAATTATAAATGGGCGACCATCCAGTCGTATTATTCGATGTTTCATACGGCTAGAGCCTTGCTTTATAAAAAAGGTTACCGCGAGAAAAGTCATTTTTGCCTCATTGAAGCTATTAGGGGATTCTATGTCCTGGAAGGCATTTTAAGTTATGAATTTTTCGAGGTCTTGCAATTGGGCAAATCTCTTCGGGAAAATGCCGATTACTATGGCGATTTTGATAAAGAAAGTTCGAATGAGATGATGCAGATGGCGGAAAAGTTTTTGAAGATCGGAAAAGTTATCTTGAAAAAGTGATCCCCGCGCCCTCGGCGCGAAGATAAAACGGCCGAACCGAATCCAAGTCCCGCCGACGGCGAGGCTTCGCCTTAAAATCTGAAATCTTTAAATTGGCGGAAGGGGTGGGACGTTGTTGGAATGAGTTTATTAAGTAATTTTGTAAATAAAAGCCCCGTTGTCCAAAATTTGACATTTTGAACAACGGGGCTTTTGAAACATAATTGCGTCAATTTTCCGTAGCCAGATACACGCTGTTATGTGATGTAGTCAGAAATTTCTATTCCTTACTATTATTTTTTGGCAATTTTTTAGCTTTATTGATTTTTTCCCAGCTAGCGTCCTCTGGTAATCCTTTTTCCTGAGCAAGTTGTTTGCGATTTTCTTCGGAACTAGCTCAACTCCTCTCTCCTTGGCAATAGGCTGAATACTAGGCAAATCAATGTCTCCCTTTTTAGTATTTAATCTGTTAATTATAGCTTAATTTTAGCTAAAATTCAACAAAAATCAGTTTTCGAGCGACTGTTGGAGCGAGAAAACACTGTTTTCTCCCCTCTATAAAAAAATGAAATCAAATTTGTTCATTATAGAAAAGTGAAAGAGCGTTAGCTCTCAAAATGGAAAGCATATTTCACATAACGTATCCGCCACTAGTGTTGCGTTAAGCAACACTCCGTTCATTAAAATTTAACTAACAATAAAATAAAATCAGTGTTTTTTGTTTGTACACAATTTCAATTTTGTTTTTAACATATTTGCTAAAATTAGGGTAAAATACTCAAAAAATATTTTTTACTCCTTATTGCAATCGAACAATTTTTTATTTTTTGGTTAGCACCAACACTTCTTGATTCATCGTTTCGCCTTTTTGATTTTCTTGCGGAACGAAATCCTTCCAATCTCCGAGAAAAATATCAAAACCGAAAGAATTGGCAAGTTGTTTTATTTTTTCAGCTGAATGATAATACTTTAATGTTTCAGCACCTTCAAGATAACCAGCAGTTGGTTCACCCGATACCTTGAAAAACTTGACCGTAAAATTATCGCCATCTCTTAATGTACGAGTTTCGTTGTCAGGAAATTGTTTACCGTTATATAAAAAGCGTGCATTAGTCGAATAGCTTTTCAATTCAGGACTTGTGCTTCCGATTGTGGCGATAAGTTTACCGCCTTGCGTCAATTTTACCGAAAGAAGTTTGAATAATTCGTCTAAACTTTCTATATAGTCAATCGTGTATTTCATTATAGCAAGGTCAAGTTTTTCATTATCAAGACCGCGCAGATATTCCAACATCTCACTCTTTATGAAGGTGATGATATTCTTTCGGTTTTGATATTTTTCGTTCGAAATGTATTTTTTCGCCAGCTCAAGCATAGGCGGTGCAACATCAATCCAGTCCATGTGACCACACTCGTTGCTTAATTTGCTGAAAAATTCGTCATATCTATCAGGGTGCGCACCACCGCCCAACTCCGCGGAATAAATTGGGGCCCTTAAATTAGTTGACTCTTGAAGTAGAATAGTGTCGACAATCTGAGCGACCTTGAAATGCTTATCGTTTTGCTCTAATTCAGCAAATTTTTCAGCAATTTCTGGCGAAAAATACATTTCGAGTCCTTTGCGGCTATTGGAAGGATTTTGTGGTTTTATTTCAGGATTCATAAAAAATAAAAAAATGTTCGAAATTAATAAAGAAAAAATATTTGTTATTTCCGATAACGTTTACGCATCATCTGAAGTCCCGCACCTTTGGAAGCACAAAACCTCGATTGCCGATTTAATTTGTTAAAATATTTAAACTTTGATTAACTGCTTACTGGTGCGGGATTTGGGCCGAAGAAAATTGACATTCCCTTGAAATATATTTGCGTCAATTTTATGAGCCGGATATGCCGTGTTATCTGATGTTTTATTTGCCCTTAAAATACCTTAAATATTGTCCTTTTTAATTTTGAAATTTCTGCCGACCGACCAATACTTGACTCTCAGCTTGTTTTATGCTAATATAAGCTGTTGTTCATTGAAATCAACCAATAAGGAGGATGTGCGCCATGTTTATACATCTACTGGCTGGAAGTTTGGTGTTTCTATTTTTCGGAAAGGTTTTCAGTGTTGAGGTCGGCAGAATGTATTTGTTGTTTGGGGCTTTTTGCGGTCTTATTCCTGACCCAATTAGTTACATTCTGTCATGGGCAGTAAAATTCAACAAGTGGTCGCATACACACCGCGACAATTTCTCGCACTCGGTATTTTTTCCGTGTATAGTGCTGGCGGTCGCGCTTCTTCTTGATTCCAGCTTGGCAATCATGATAAGCGTGGCAATGCTAACGCATCCTTTTCTTGATCTGTTCGGAATCGGGTGGGGCGTCAAGCTGTTTTATCCGCTCAGCAAGAAGACATATAAGATGTTTTACCGAGGGCGGGTTTTAACAGTTTGGAATCAAGAAGAAGTTGATGCCGAAGCGGGGAAATTCGGCGACGATAATTGGGTCAGGAACATTTACTTCAAGCCAAATATCGTTGGTGTGTCCGAATGGTTATCACTGGCAGGATTCCTGCTATTGATAATCGCAAACTAATCAAAGCCGTCAGTGGACTCATTGAGCACCACGGGCTTTTTTCATTTCAAAATTAAAAAGGACATTAAAATAAAAATTAAGGGCAAATAAAATTTCAGATAACGTTTACGAGTATGAGAAGTTCCGCGAAGCCGTAGGCGAAGTGGAATTTGGGTCAAAAATATTTTACGTTCCGCTATTTAAAATATCTAATTAGGTAAAATATTTTTGCCTCATACTTGATGTTATACGCTGTCGCGAAAAGCCTTATCCATTGCTGGTGTTTAATAATTTTGGCAATTTATTTTTGCACTCTTTTCAAAAGCAAATTTATTACTAAGTAGGCGATGAAGGCTTGAAATACATACATAAATATATTAGTCCAATCAAAATATACAATATCCGATAAATTTGCTGACCCAAGGAATTCGGCAATTTGCTTATTGTTGGTGGTAATTGATAAATCCAAGGTTTTAAAAGCAGGGAGCCAAATAATATCTAAAACAAAAAAAGCCAAAAATGAAAGAAGAATGGAATTTCGCTTTACGTTCGTAGAATCTTTTAAAATAGTGAAAATAGCGATGCCAATTGCCGAAGAAATAATTAGCAAATCGAGAAGAAAAACTGCGATGACGATAAGCATAGATTTTTATTTGTGGCGAAAATAAATTGCCAAAATTATTAAAATTAATAATGAGAGGCTTTTTGCGATTGCGCACAACGTTTCGGCATCATTCGAAGTCCCGCACCTTTGGAGGCACAAAACTTTGATTGCCGTTTTAATTTGTTAAAATATTTAAACCTTGATTAGCTGCTTTCTGGTGCGGGATTTGGGTCGAGAAAAATTGACATTCCTTTGAAATATAATTGCGTCAATTTTTTGAGCCGGATATGCCGTGTTGTGCGATGTGATAATAATTTTTTTGTTCCTTGTTGTAAAATTCAATTAGGGCAAATTTATTTTTTGTTTTTAATAAAGAATTTCAAATCTCTATCAGTTTTTTCTGTTAGAACATACTCATTAAGCTTATCAAGACTTACCCAGTCAAGATCTTCACCTTCATTTAAAACAAATTCGGACTTCATTTTTTCACTTAACGCATAAAATACAAAACGGTGGGTTTGAAATTCTTCATTAAAATAGTCGTAAAGTGTGATGACTTCCTCCGTTTTAAATTTAATCCCAATTTCTTCATCCATCTCTCTAATAAAACAATCTACCGGATCTTCCGTGCCCTCATTTAAGCCCCCAAAAAAAGCCCAGGAATTAGGATTAAACTTAGTATTTGAATCACGCTTATGCAATAAAACGGAATTGTTTTTTGGATTATATAAAAATCCGCCAGCCCAAAATTTTTCCATAAAAAATAAATTTGCCCTAATTGAATTATTCTAAATTAAAAAGAAAAAAATTATTATCATTTCGCACAACGTCAGTGATATGAGAAGTTTTTATTTCCCATCCTTATTATATTCTAAAACAGAGAAAAATAAAAATTTGGACGGAGAGAAATGAGAAATTTATTTTTGTTTTCCTTATTCTTAAAAAATTAAAATTGGGCTGCGTGAAACGTGGGCTGTTCGTTTCACGCAGATTTGGGGGCTGGTCATCTTTTACATAACAACAGCATTGTTAAGCCTGAAGCTCCCAGTAATATTATACACGGGTAATTCATGGCTAACTCAAAAACCAGCTGCCTTGTGTTTTCATTCTCAATAAAAAAGGCCGAAAACACGAGGACGAGCATGTATACAGCAATCCCGATGAATATATACAAACTTTTTATTCGAATATTTTCGGTGTTCATTTTCATACCGCCTCCTTTTTTTATTAGCCCAATTTTAATTTTTTAAATTTTTTAAGAACAAAAATAAATTTCTCATTTCTCGCAGTCTCATATCACTTGTTAAGTGAAGTTGGCCATTGATATTATTCAAACAGGCCTGACTACCAGATACTTGAAGTTAGCACAGAACTCAAAAAAAATCAAGGCCAATTTCATTTAACGTTTACGCATCATCTGAAGTCCCGCACCATTAATAGCACAAAACTTTGATTGGCGTATTATTTTAATTAGTAGGCTATACTTTGATTATACCACAATCTGGTGCGGGATTTGGGTCGAGAAAATTTTTCACTCCTTGTTAATTCTAATAAATGAAAAATTTTGGAGCCAGATATGCGTTGTTCTGCGATGTAAATCTATTTTAACTCTCGACTTCTCGCAAGAATTCTTTTAATGGCTGAACTATATCTTTCAAGTCAACATATTCAATGATTTTATCAGCAACCCCTTTTGCGGTATCTCGAAGCTGGACCCCTTTATTGATTATGATAATGATTTTTTTGCCAGCTCCAAAAGCAATCCCGGCCTCAAGCGCTCTTCCAGTTGAAGACGTTGATAAGTCAATCAATAAAGCGTCACAATTAAGGACTTCTGATTTAGCGCGACTCATTAATTCGCGCGGATCATGAAACATCTTTTGATAATTTTCAACATCACGAATAAAACAGAAGTCATCAAATCCAGCTTCTTTCGCCAGGCTACACAAGTTTTCTATCTCGGACTTATTTTCACCCTCCTTAAAGGGGGCGGTGATAAAAATTTTCATACTTAGAGAGTTAAAATAGATTTATTTCGTAGAACGTATCGGCATCATCCGAAGTCCCGCACCTTTAATGGCACAGAACTTTGATTGCCGTTTTAGTTTGTTAAAAATATTTAAACTTTGATTAACTGCTTATTGGTGCGGGATTTGGGCCGAATCCGCCGCGGCGGATGAGCCGGATATGCCGTGTTGTGCGATGCTCAAAAAAGATTTCTTCCTTATTGAAGTTTATAAGCCCAAAATTTTATTTTTTTCTTAATTCAAAAATCATAAAAAGTGGAATTTTTGTGTGTATATCATAAAAGCTTGGCCTTTCTTTAATAACGCCCCTTGTTGGTTTTGGCTCAATAAAATCTGAGATAAAAAATCCACTTTTTATGATATCCTTTATGATTTCTGCCAACGGACGATGATAATAACTGACCTTGAATTCATTGAACCAGATGTCATCAATTTTTCTGGCATTTAAATATTCGCCAAAAACCTTGCATTCCCCAGACTCATACTTTTCATATCCTAGTAAGAACGTGTTTTTACCATTAGATCGGTTGACTTCAGCACTCCATTTAACTGGATGATGGGTTGAAAAAAGAAACGCTCCGTTCTTTTTTAAAACATTGTAGATTCCGCGCAAGGTTTTTGTCCAATCCTTCACATAATGCATTGTTAAACTGGAATAGACAAAATCAAAGGAATTGCCAGAAAAATTGATTTTCTCCATATCCATGACATGAAATTCAAGGTCAGGATAACTTTGTTTGGCAATCTCAATTAAACCCTTTGAATGTCAATCCCTAAAAATACTATACTACTATTTGGCAAATTATTTGGGATTTTGGTTAATAAAATTTAAGGTATATTTTTTCGGCGTTTGCAGTTTTAAGCTGGTATGAAGCCGATCATTGTTGTA
>Ga0233425_10000933_pt1 | contig 70038 bp, 60 predicted proteins | sample Watercolumn_Towu_2_FD_181712 | JGI IMG/M metagenome (GOLD analysis project Ga0233425, IMG submission 181712) | Freshwater microbial communities from Lake Towuti, South Sulawesi, Indonesia - Watercolumn_Towuti2014_140_MG | ecosystem: Environmental > Aquatic > Freshwater > Lake | place... | reverse complement strand
CGCCTTGAGCACCGACCAGATCAGAGCCCTGAGCACGGCCCAGGTCAGAGCCCTGACCAGCGATCAGGCCCAGGCCCTGACCACGGACCAGATTGCCGCCTTCACGACGGCGCAGGTCAGGGCCGTCGAAGCGAGTGACCTGGCCCAGATGTCGAGCGATCAGGTTGCCGTCTTGATCACCCATACCGCCGATATTGCCGCTCTGACCACGGCCCAGATCGGGGTTCTGAGCACCGACAACATCGACGCCTTGACTACCGACCAGATCAACGCCCTGAGCACGTCCCAGGTCAGAGCCCTGAGCAGCGATCAGGCCCAGGCCCTGACCACGGATCAGATTGCCGCCTTCACGACGGCGCAGGTCAGGGCCATCGCCCCAACGGCCCTGGCCCAAATGTCGAGCGATCAGGTTGCCGTGTTGATCACCCACACTGCCGATCTGGCTGCCCTGACCACGGCCCAGATCGTGGTTCTGAGCACCGACAACATCGACGCCTTGAGCACCGACCAGATCAGAGCCTTGAGCACCGACCAGATCAGAGCCCTAACCACCGACCAGATCAGAAACGGCCTGTCCGCCGAGCAGATCGGAGCTTTGACTTCCACCCAAATCCAAACAATAAGTTCGACTCAGGTCTTGGCTATGACCACGGACCAGATTCAGGCCCTCCTGTTCTGAACATGACGGGCGGTGTGGCTTACCGGATTCTGGACAAAAAATCACAGAGATGAACAAATAAAGGCTTTGCCGTTCGAGTTTGGTTGTTAATACTACGGCTGGAAGTTCGGGGTTATTGGCTATTCATCTTTAATAAGCGCATGCGGGTGTATAGGCTGGTCCGTTTCAGGCCCAGGATTTGAGCGGCTCCGTTAGGGCCGGCGATTCGCCCGCCGGTTTTTTCTAAGATGTGTCGGATATAGCGGCGTTGCATTTCATCCAGGGATGGGGAATCGGCAAATGGGTCAAGCCGGGTGGACTGCAGGTCAGCCGGCAGATTTAATTCCAGTTGATCTTCGGCGGAAAGAAGGACGGCCCGTTCTATGACGTTTTTCAGTTCCCGAATATTCCCCGGCCAAGGATAATCCCTGATCATCTTTTCCTGTTCTTTGGTCAGCGTCATCAGGGGGCGTTTATATTTAAGGGCATAGAGTTGGATAAAGAAATCGGCCAAGACGGGAATATCCTCCTGACGCTTTCTCAAAGGAGGCAGGCTGAGGGGAATGACATTCAGGCGGTAATAAAGGTCTTGACGAAACCTTCCGGCGGCCACCTCCGCTTCCAGATTGCGATTGGTGGCGGCCAGGAGACGGAAGTGGGAATCGAGTGATCGGGTGCCGCCCAAGCGGTGGAAGGTTTTCTCCTGAAGGATCCTCAGCAACTTGGCCTGAGCCGCTAAGGACAGCTCCCCCACCTCATCCAGAAAAAGGGTCCCTTGGTGAGCCAGTTCTATACGGCCGATTTTGCGATTATCCGCGCCGGTAAAGGCCCCCCGTTCGTGCCCGAAGAGCTCACTTTCCATCAGATTTTCCGGGATGGTGGTTACATCAACGATAATAAAGGGGGCTTTATTCCGGGAACTGTGATCATGGATCCTCCTGGCCAGCAATTCCTTGCCGGTGCCGGTTTCTCCGAGGATGAGAATAGTCGAATCGGTTTGAGCCAGTTGGTCGACTTGTTTTAAAAGGTCCTTCATGATTTTGGTACGGTGAATGATCTCCCCCTTATCCTGTTCCTGAAGAAGGGATTTTTCAGAGGCCAGTTGATTTCTCTGGTCCCGAATCTGCAGGTAATTAAAACGGCGTTCGATCACCAGGTTGGTGTGACGCACCATTTGTTTCAAAGCCGCCGGAGAAGAAGATTCAAAAGCGTCATCCAGATAGGAATTGTCATAATAGAGGACCCCGTGGATTTTGCCTTCTATCTCAATGGGGATGCACAAGGAGGAGCGCACCGCTAACATGGAATCGGCGCTTTTCTTGCGGGCAAACCGGCCGATCTGGGGTTCTCCGGATTGAAAGGTCTTTTTGATCAATTGCCGGCTGTTTTTAAACCCTTCTGCCTGGACCTCTCGGAGGGTCAGGTTGCGGGCCGCCCTCAACTGGGGTTCGGGGAGAAATTTGCCGGAAGGAAACCAGAAAAGACCGCTTCTCTCGGCGGAGAACATCCGGCTGGTGTAGGTGAGCATTTTAGCAAAAATGTCGGAAGGCGTTTCACTGGGGTAAAGGGACTCGATCATTTCCAGATAGCGTTCCAGGTATCGGTCACCACTCTCCCTAACTTCAAGATTGATTTCCTGCTCATCCAGGAAGTGACGGAATTCATCGGGAAAGAATTCTTCCTCATACCCTCCCAAGAGTCCTTTGGCTTTTTGGAGCAGGTTGCGGGCCTCGATTCGATCGCCCCGCCCCAATTCCAAACGGGCCATTTCCAATATGGTCTTGGAAAGTTGGACCGGATCGCCTGCCTTCCGGAGGCAGGTTTCACTTTCTAATAAATCCTCTTCAACCTTTAAACGGGCCTCCCCCTTAATCAGCCTTTCCTTGGCCCGAAGTCGCCAGGCCACTCCCTGCAGGTGAATGTTGACTCCGGATAAAATGCGTTCAATTAAAGGGGAAAATTCTAAATCTTTAATGGGCTCAAACCCCAGACGATAAAATTCATAAAGCATTTCCAGGATCCAGGGGGAAGCGAATTGGCGTATCAGTCCGGCTGTTCTACCTGCCTGAAAAGTTTCCCTAATCACTTCATAGGCCTTTTCCACTCGGCCTTGCAAAAAATGGTGTAGGGCAATCCCCCCTCCGGTCAGATACAACCCAAAATCATTGTGCAACGTTTCGGCCTCTTTGCGGGCCTGTTGGAGATGAACCATTCCTTCCCGGTTTTTTCCCAACAAGATCAAAACGGTCCCCAGGACCGCCCTGAGGCTTGAGGCCAGGGCCGTGTCCGATCGTTCCAGGAATAACCGCCGGTTAAAGTCCAGGCTGCCAATGGCCCGGTGAAATTGGCCCACAAAGGCCGCGCAATATCCCAGCAATATGGGATTCAGAGGATTACGGATGAAAACTCCTTGACCGGATTGGGCGGCTTTGTCGGCCTTATCGAAATACTCCAATGCTTCCCGGAAGAGACCTTTTATAAAAAAGTATAAACCCAGAAATTCAGCCGACTGTTCACGGATATCCTCATCATCCAGGGGTTCGATTTCTTCGAAGCCAACCGAAAGGGCTATGAGGGCGTCGTCTCGGCGGTCGGTAAAATAATAAAGGCGGCCGAGATGAAAATTGAGTAAAACATGGGCCCTCTGAAATCCCAGCATGTCGGCCGATTCCAGGGCCTTATGCAGAATTTTCTCCAGCCCGGGGAAACCCCTGCCCAGGAAGAAACAGAGATTGGAATATTCCAGGGCGGAAGAAACGAACAGGCCCCCCACCTCTTTGGTAGTGCCGGCATCCATAAACCGGTTAACGGTTTGTTCCAGATAGGCGCAGGCGGTCTCGGCCTGATTGTCATTCAAGGCCTGGCGGGCCAATTCGATCTCACATTCGCCGGCCTCAATGACCCATCCGGCTTTATTGAACAGGATTAGCTTTTCTCGGAGATCGCTATTCCCGCTTTCGTTCCGCTGCCTGATTCTTCCCGCCAAATGACTGAGATGACCCGGGGTGTTGATATTCCTTAGCCGGTGTTTCACTTCGTCCGGTATGGGCCTTAGCAGGCCTAAAGAGTTGTCATTATATTTTTTTACCAATCCAAGGGATTGGGTTTTCTCCAGAAGATCAAAAAAAGGCCCAGGAAGTAAAGGGGCCAGGTATCCGGCCAGATCAATACTCACGGATTTATCAAATAGATCCAAGACAGCCAGAAAGACCCATTGTTCATCGGACAGATCCGGAAACGTTAAAGCCCGATTCATGGTTTTACCCTCTCTTAAAAAATGATGAAGTTGTTACAAACCGGTACCTCGGCGAAGCCCGGATGATGACCGGGACAGACGCTGGAGACAGATAGTTTAAAAGTATTTTAAATCACCAGTTCTGTCAATATAAATGTTTCTATTAAGACACTTATTGTCTTTAAACGAACACGACCATCTCTCTCCTGTTCGTCTTAAAATATAAATATCTGAAATTAAACAATAATAAGTGTTTATTGGACTTTGGTACGCTATTTGCTCATTGGTAAGGACAACCAAGGAAAATTGAAATTTAAATCAAAAAAAGGAGGAAAAGGATATGGCCATTTTTAACCAAACTGTTATGGAGGAACTTTTCGGTGAGCTATGGAACAAGATGATCAAGGAAACCGAATTTGGCCAAAAGATGAAGGAAGGGGACGTGTCTATTTTCTTTAATATCGATGATCCTGAAGTGGTCATGTATGTCGATGTGAATGGACCGCTCTTCAAGGAGGAGGCCAAAGCCAAAACCGCCGTGGTTACGATGAAGATGTCCGGGGATATGGTGCACAAATTCTGGCTTAAACAGGTCAATGTCCCCAAGGCCCTGGCCCTTCGCCAGATCAAGGCCAAGGGGCCTGTCGGGAAAATTCTGCAACTTCTTCCATTGTTTAAACCGGGGTTCGCACTTTATCCGGATTACTGTAAAAAATATAATCTGCCTTTGAATTAATCCCTCATGTCCCGTCCGGGACGGGACACAACAAAGAATGAAAGTAGAGTTGGAGAAAGGGTAACCTGAGACTCTATTTTCCTAATTAATCGGGAGGATAAATAAATGGATTATTTCGATATCAATATGTCTCTATCCGAAGACGATAAAGCGTTGCAAAAGGCGGCCCAGGCCTTTGCTCGGGAGATTATGCGTCCGGTCGCCAAGAAACTCGACTTGATGAGTGCCGAAGAGGTCGTCGCGGAAGGATCGCCCCTTTGGCCTTTCCTACGCCAGGCCTACGAACTGGGATACCACAAAACGCTTCTGCCCGAAGGCTATGGTGGGTTAGGTCTCAGCCCTCTCCAAATCAACTTGGTCTTTGAGGAATTAGGTTGGGGCAGTTTTGGATTGTCGGTCCTTCTGGCCGTTTTCTGTTTTCCTTTTTATTGCGCCTGCATGACCAACGATGACGAATTGATCGAGACCTTCGTCCGGCCTTATTGCGACTGCACTGACGGCAGCATCCGGGGTTGCTGGGCCATTACCGAACCGGACCACGGCTCGGATATGATCGCCGTAGGGGAGGAATGTTTCTCCTCGGGAAAGATGCGGGGAAACGTTCAGGCCTATTTGGATGGTAACGAATGGGTCATTAGTGGCCAGAAGTCGGCCTGGGTCTCCGGCGGCACCATTGCCACCCATGCCATGCTCCATCTGCAGATTGATCCCTCACAGGGTTTTGCCGGAAACGGTATCTGTATCCTGCCTTTGGACCGAAAAGGAGTCAGCCGGGGAAAGCCTTTGGAAAAGTTGGGGCAAAGGGACTTGAACCAGGGGGAGATCTATTTTGATGAGGTTCGAATTCCCAAAACCTGGATGATTGCCGAACCTGATTTTTATGTTCCCTTGCTGGATATCATTCTGGCCTCGGCCAATCTTTGCATGTCTAACTGGTCGGTGGGCTTGGCCCGGGCGGCTTTTGAGGAGGCCTTAGACTACGCCAAACAGCGGGTGCAGGGCGGAAAGGCGCTCATCGAGCACTACTCCATGAAGCAGCGCCTATTCCATCTTTTCTCACGCGTCGAAACCGGTCGAGCCATTTCCCGGGCCGCCATGAACCTGAATCTGAGCCTCTCCTCGCCTCATGTGGAGTATTCCCTGGTAGCTAAGACCCAGTGCACGGAAATAGCCTTCCAGAATGCCCATGAAGCCATCCAGATCTTTGGTGGGAACGGCCTGACCCGGGAATATAATGTTGAGAAACTGTTCCGGGATGCCCGGGCCACCCTGATCGAGGACGGGAACAACGAAACCCTGGCCAGACATGGCGGACATATTCTGGGAGAAACCTATCCGCGTCCGCCTTTGGATTTCTGATATCTTTTATGATTTTTGAAAAATTCTATAATCCCTTTTGCCCCCCCCTTTATCAAAGGGAGGAGATAAACATCCCTCTTTAGAAAAGGGGGATGGAGGGGAATTTATACATTCCCATCTATTCCTAATTGTGGAGGAAAATATGACACGCATTTATATCAATGAATGGCCGCAGAATTCACCGCCGGATCAGGCCAAGAAAGATAATGTTCTGCTGGTGGCTAAACTGATGGTCAACGGGGCGCTGACTGCCCCTTTCACCGGAGGGGTTCCCGGGGTAGAGGCTGAAATCGTCTATGGGCAAACCGAACAGGAAAAGATCGCCCGGGAGATGGAGCGGTTGGCCCATCAGGAAGTTCCCAAAAAATTGAAGAAACCTTTTTTGTACGAAGCGGCCATGGTCCGGGAAAGCGACGCCATCGTTTTTCTGGGTAATTTCCGGGCGCGCTTTTCCCCTATGGATGCCGGATGCGGCCTTTGCGGCGGCGAACCGGATTGCTCTTTCTATTATGAAAGGGTTCCTCATTTTAACGGGGTGCCCGATCATACGGATCGCAAAAGAAACACGGCCATTCAGGGCCCTCTCTGCATGCTGCGGGCCCATGACCTGGCTTATGCCGTCGGGTCGGCTCTATGGCTCGCCTCGACCCATTTTGTCGACGCTAAACCCTGCTATTCCGTTGGGTTGGCCGGCCGGAACCTGGATATTTGTATGAATTCGGAAGTAGTAATCGGCATCCTGATGGGGGTAGCTTCCAAGAACCCTTACGCCGACATCCCCAATGAATATCATCTGACCAATATGACCCAAATGGTGGATGCCCTGCGAAAAATCGCCACCGTGACCCGTCAGGTCCCCAACCATCCCTATACATTCTTTGACCCCACTCGTAAAACCGGGGAACAGGAAAAGGAGGATTAGATTATGGCTATCTACGATGGACTCAAAGCAGCCAATGAACATATGTTGGAGGTGGCCAAGGCCTGTGCTGTATCGGCCGCCAAAGCGCCGACGCTGACGGGGCAACTCGATCTAAAAATGGAAATCCTGACCGGTGAAGATCTGGAGCCGATGATCCAGGTGCTGGAGACCCTCGGAAAAACCTCAGCCTTTCAACTCCATGACGCCACGGCCTTCCGGACCTATAAAAACGAGGAGGTGCTGCCTCCGGTGCTTTTACTGGGTGCCGACTTAACCAAACCGCCCTTATGGAACTGCGGGGCCTGCGGATTTCCCACCTGTGGAGAATATTTGAAGTATGTGAGCAAAAATAAAGGGGTGGGGATTGGCGCTTACGGACCTTCCTGTCTCTGGAAAGTCATCGATCTGGGGATTGCCGGTGATTACGCCTGTGCTGCTGCCGCCCAAAACCGGGCCGAGGCCCGTATCCTTTTCAGTCTGGGCGCCGTCTCCATGTTTTTGGGACGGCTGGAAGGCTGCTCCTTTGTTTTGGGACTGCCCATCGGTCCGGTGGGCCAGTACCGCTGGTTTGACCGCCTGCCCTGGACCAAGGTTATCAATTACGAGCAGAGAGTCATGACCCAGATGGCCGGCGCACCCAACGTCTTCATGGCCTTTTCCGGAGGCGGGCGTCCCATACTTAAAACCAAGCCGCGCTGGTGGGAAAAGCCGACTTTTATGAAGGTGGAACAGGATCCGGCTTTCGAAGAGGCTATGGCCAATGGGCAAGCCGAGGCTTACGAAAAAATTATGCAATTTGCCGGAGTATTGGATTTTGATGAATAAAATAAGCCGGGTTCAAAGATTCCGGGGTTCGAAGGTTCCGGAGAAGGAAAAAGTTCCTTGTTCTTCGCTTGAATACTTGATCCCTCGCCCCCTTGAATCCTTTTTCAAACTGAAAGGAGATACTAATGCCTGCTGTAATCGATTTTTGGGACCGAGGTTGGCGAATTAACCCCAATGGCGTCGCCTATTATATGGACGGGAAGGAGTTTACCTTTAATGAAATAGGAGAACTCTCCTGCCGTATAGCCAATGCCTTATTGGCCTCTGGATTTAATAAAGAAACCAAAGGGGCTGTCTGGTCCATGAACCATCCCATATCCTGGACCTGCACCCTTTCTCTGTGGCGGGCCGGGATGGCCTGGATACCGGTTAACCCCCGTAGCCCTCTGGAGGAAACCAAATATATCCTGGAGTCCTTTGATGCCGAAATCATCTTTTTCACTAAGTACTTCGCTGAATCGGCCCTTTCGCTACAAGACAAGTTGCCGAAAGTTAAACTGTGGATCTGTATTGATGAGGCTGTGGAAGGTGCCCAGTCCCTGAATGAATTTACAAAAAATCATTCAGGGACTCCTCCTCAAATTACTTATGCAGCGGAAGATATGATTGCCCTTTTCCCGACCGGAGGTACCACCGGTCTGCCTAAAGGGGTCATGCTGACCAACCGCAGCGTCTCAACCTTCTGCATCAATTTTCTGTTGGGCACCCATTACCCGAATGATCAATATCCGGTAAACCTGGCGGCCGCACCGATGACCCATACAGCTGGGGTTCTAACTGTTCCGTGCTCGTCACGGGGGGGCAAAGTGGTGGTGCTGACCAAACCCGACCCGATGCTATTGTTTGATGCTATAGGCAAACAAAGAGTAACGGAATTCTTTCTGCCCCCCACGGTGATCTACCGGATTCTGGACGTGCCGGGAATTGAGAAGCTGGATTTTTCCTCGGTTAAATATCTGCTGTACGGCGCGGCCCCCATGTCGGTGGAGAAGCTAAAAAAAGCCATCCAGATCTTCGGGCCAATTATGATGGGCGGGTTCGGGCAGACCGAGGCTCCGGCTTCAATCTCCTACTTCAGCCCCGAGGAGCACTTCAAGGGGGGACTCGGAAAGGAATTCGCCGATGATGCCCGATTGGTCTCGGTGGGGCGGCCCTGCATCCTGAACAAAGTGGAAATTATGGATGACAAAAATAATATTCTCCCGAACGGCCAGACCGGAGAGATTTGTGTGAAGGGCGACCTGGTGATGAAGGGTTATTACAAGAATCCGGAAAAGACCTCCGAAACCATTATCGACGGCTGGTTACACACAGGCGATGTAGGCCATATGGATGCCGAAGGGTACATCTATATTACCGATCGAAAGAAGGACATGATCATCTCCGGTGGATTTAATGTCTATCCCCAGGAAGTGGAACAGGTTCTCTGGTCTCATCCTGCGGTCAGTGATTGTGCGGTCATCGGTGTGCCGGATGAGAAATGGGGGGAGGCGGTCAAGGCCGTGGTCGAGTTGAAACCAGGGCAAAGCGTTACCCCGGAAGAATTGATTGCCCTTTGCAAGGAGAAATTGGGCAGTGTCAAGGCCCCCAAAACCGTGGATATCGTAGCTGAGCTGCCCCGCAGCACTAATGGCAAGGTGTTGAAGAAGGATCTTCGCGCCCAATATTGGAAAGGGGCCAAAACGACTATTTAATTACAGGGTTCAAGGATTCGAGGGTTCAAGGGATTTTCTCTCAACGCCTTTTACTTGAATCCTTAACCCCTTGACTCCTTAAACCAACTTTGAAGCGCCTAGAAAAGACAGGAGCGTTTATCCAAAAAAGTTAGAAAGAGGAGATACAGCATGCGTGATGTTTATGTTGCGGGGGTAGGAATGACCCGCTTTGCCAAATATATGGATCGAAGCATCAAATACCTGGCCGGTGCGGCCCTGGATTTGTGCCTGGCAGATGCCGGTGTGGCCAAAAAAAATCTGGAGGCGGTTTGGTTCTCTAATTCCACCTGGGGCTATTTTCAGAACCAGCAGTGTATTCGGGGGCAGGTGGCCCTGCGGGAGTCGGGTATCGAAGGACTGCCCATCACCAACGTGGAAAATGCCTGCGCCGGCGGGGCTACGGCCTTTCATATGGCCTGGCTGGGTGTGGCCTCCGGTCTCTATGATTGCACCTTGGCCATTGGTGCCGAAAAGCTCTATGACGAAGATAAACAGAAGATGTTCGGGGCTTTCTGGACCGGCATCGATGTGGAAAATATTTCCGGTATGATGAGCGACTGGTTGAATGTTCTGGGGAATCTTAAACTGGATATCCCCAAATCAAATGATGCGGAAGGGGCCGGCAAAAACCGCAGTGCCTTTATGGATATCTATGCCGGCATGTGCCGCTGGCACATGGCTACATACGGGACCACTCAACGTCAGTTGGCTATCATAGCCTCCAAGAATCATTTTCACAGTTCCCTCAACCCTTACGCCCAGTTTCAGAACGAGATGAGCATCGAAGAGATTCTCAATGCCCGCCCAGTCACCTATCCCCTGACCGTCCCCATGTGCGCCCCCATAGGGGATGGGGCGGCGGCGGCCATCCTCTGTTCCAAAAAATTTATGAACAAGCTGAAGAATCCGCGGCCGGTCAAAGTACTGGCCTCTCTGTTAGGGTCAGGCACTTCCCGCGGTATTGCTGAAGAGGATAAGGATATCGCCGTCCGCCTTTCCCGCAAGGGCTATGAGATGGCCGGGATCAGTCCAAAGGATATCGATCTGGCGGAGGTGCACGATGCAACGGCCTTCGGTGAGCTGCATCAGACCGAGGCTCTGGGTTTCTGTCCGCCGGGAGAGGGCGGCCTTTTGGCCGAATCCGGGGCGACCCGCCTGGGTGGAAGGATTCCCGTCAACACCTCCGGGGGATTGGAGTCGCGGGGACACCCCATCGGAGCTTCAGGGTTGGGGCAAATTAATGAACTGGTCACCCAGTTGCGCCATGAAGCCGGGTCCAGACAGGTGGAGGGTTGCCGTCTGGCCCTGGCGGAAAACGGAGGCGGCAATTTGGGATTTGAAGAGGCGGCCATGGGCCTTCATATCCTTGAGAGCATGAAGAAACAGCTTTGAAAATATGGGGGGATGGACAGGTGGAGTTTCATGAATTGTTGGAAAAAAGACGGTCCGTTCGAAAATTTCAGGACAAAGAAGTTCCTCTTGAGCTTGTCAAGGAGATAATAGGTGATAGTACAAAGGCACCAAATGCTGGGAACAATCAGCCCTGGGCGTTTATTGTAATCAGGGATAAGAAGCTAATCAAACAGATGTCGGATGTCAGTAAGGCATCCATTCTTGCTGATATAAAGAAAAACCCCAACTCGCCATGGAAGGTATATGAAAAACCATTGCAGAACCCCGGCTTCAATGTATTTTATAACGCGCCCTGCCTAGTCTGTATTGTGGGGGAAACAAAGGTGCCGACTATAACCGTGGATTGCGCCCTTGCCGGAAGCTATTTGATGCTTTCGGCTGCATCCCGCGGATTGGGGACCTGCTGGGTGGAATTAGGAAAAGAAATCAGAGATCCCAGTTTTCTAAAAAAGATAGGTTTGCCTGAAGGTCATGGTATCTATGCTCCCATTATCATTGGTTACCCTGAAAAGATTTTGCCTATGCCGGAGAGAAAGAGACCCAGGATCATTGAGTGTGTAAAATCTTCGACCTGAAGACAAAGAACGCTTTCTCAAGGCCCTCAGGTCGGAAGGGATTATTATGCAACGTTTTCCACAGAAAAGAGTTTTCATCACCGGGGCCGGCAGTGGTTTCGGAAAGGCCCTGGCCCTGGAATTCGCCGGACGGGGGTGGAGGGTCGGTATTTCGGATATTATCGAAGGGCGGGTCAGCCAGACTGCTGATGAGGTCAGAGGTAAAGGCGGACAAGCCCTCGAGATGGTCTGCGACGTGACCAAATATGAACAACTTGAAAAGGCTGCGGACCAAATCCAACTGGAATGGGGCGGTCTGGATATCGTCGTCAACAATGCCGGGATTGCCGTAGTCGGCCAAATGGAAAAGGTGGCCAAAGAAGATTGGGACAGGGTTATTGATGTCGATTTGAAAAGTGTCCTCTACGGCTGCCGGATCTTTATCCCTCTTTTCAAAAAACAGGGATATGGGCATATCGTCAATATGGCCTCAGCCGCCGGTTTTGTAGCCCTGCCGGAAATGGGTCCCTATAACGTGGCCAAGGCCGGAGTCATTTCACTTTCTGAAACTATTCGCCTGGAGCTGGCCAAGCATAACATCGGGGTAACTCTTCTTATGCCCACTTTTTTCAGGACCAACCTGAGCAATGGCGCTTTGGCTCCGGAGGAACGAAATCTCAAATGGGGACAAAAAATGGTCAATGAAGCCAATTACACCGCGGAACAGGTGGTGAAAAAAACCATGACCGCCATTGAAAAAAACCGGTTGTATGTGATTCCCCAATTTGACGGCCGCCAGTTCTGGTTCCTGAAACGCCATACCCCCAATCTATTCAGCAAGCTGATCGGGTTCATGTATAAACACGGACTGGATAAATTCAAAGGCCTTAATCCTTAATAGTCGGAAGAGCTATTCTGAATCGAAGGGGCTCTAAAGTCATAATAATAGGTCAATATCTTCGTACCATTAACATAGGAAGGAACAATGATATGTTAACAAGACCGGCAAGGATGATGGATTTGCTTTATCATGAAATGATGCTCCCGGAGGAAACCGTAAGTATTCGCAAGAAAGCCCGAGAGTTTGCCGAAAGGGAAATTGCCCCGGTAGCCCGGGAAATAGCGCTCAAGAAAGAAAGTAAGGAAAGCTTTCCGAGAGATATTTTCCATAAACTGGCCGAGGAGGGTTTCTTTAAAATCCCTTTCCCGGTGGAGGTCGGCGGGCTGGGTTTAAAATACCCGGTCGCGGCAACCGTGGTCACGGTTGAAGAACTGGCTTATGTCAGTGATTCCATTGCCGCTGTTTACGATGTGCATTGCATTCTTGCCGGGCATGCTCTCCTCTGCGGCTCGAATCGTATCCAGCAAACCTTTCTCCGCCCAATGACAACCGCCGAAAAAATCGGCTGTTTTGCCACAACCGAGCCGAATGCTTCAAGTGATCTCTCATCCAGATCCGTGGAAACCATGGGGACCCGGAAAGGAGATAAATACATCGTTTCAGGACAGAAGCGCTTTATTACCAATTCCTGTGTCGCCGATTATGTGACGGCCCCTTCTACCGCGAATCCGGCGGGGGCCTGACGCTTAGCGGAGGGGAGTGCCAGTTGCAGCCGGATTTCGCAGCGGCCCTCCTGGCCGGGGCGCATGAGCGCGGAATCAACACGGCCATCGAGACGGCCAGCAACGTGCCCTGGGATTTCATGGCCAAGGTCCTGCCTCATGTCGATACGGTGCTCCACGACATCAAGCTGACCGACCCGGAGCGCCACAGGAAGTGGTGCGGGGCGGACAACAGGCGCATCCGGTCCAATCTTAAACGGGCCTATGAGACATTCCCCGATATAAAATTCATCGCCCGCACTCCACTCATCCCCGGTGTCAATGACGACGAAGAACACATCCGGTCCACCCTGGCCTTCATCCTGCCTTACAAAAACGTGATCGACTATGAATTGCTGCCCTATCACCGCTTTGGTGAGGGCAAATACGGGTTTTTAGGAAGGGTTTACGAGATGATGGATTTTACTTCGCCGAGTCCGGAAACCCTTAAGCGCCTTCAGGCCATCATCGACGATGCGTTCGGCCACGGCGGAACACCGACGTAACGGTAGCCACCGCGTTTTTCAAAACCCCATCGGATCGATTCCGACCTCCGCATCAGATCCTAAAAGGGCTTAAAACGAAAATAGTATTTTTGGCACAGATTTCTCGGATGACACGGATAAGACCAAGGGCAATCCCTCATCCGCCTGCGGTGGAAGCAGGTCTTCAGAAAAGGAATTCCCCTTTTCTGAAGAGAAAAGACTTGCCGTGTTTATCCCTGTGTCAGGTCAGCTCGACTTCGTCGAGCTTTAGAATGGGCTCCCGGCCGGGAGCCGATTGGCTTGACCTGTGCCGAATAAGTCCCCGCCTGATCTATATTCATCCCGGCTTTCGGATGGAAGCCTAAAAGGAGAGGTGAACGACCTTCGAGTAATCGGTCAACCGTCTGAAGGGGAGGGAGTTGTTTTGGATGTGGCGTACAACCAGATATATCCCAGAGGGCCGGCAATGGTCGAGGCTAACAGGATGGCTATTTTTGAATGGGTGATCAGATCGGGATCAGTAAAGGCCAGATTGGTTATGAAAATGGACATGGTAAAACCGATCCCGGCCAGGAAGCCGGCCCCGATCAAATGGCGAAAGGCGAGATCGTCCGGAAGGCGTGCCAGCCCTGTTTTAACGGCCAGTAAGCTAAAAAGGATGATGCCCAGCGGTTTTCCCAGGATAAGGCCTAGAAGGATACCGGCTGAATTGTTCCCGGTCAGCGAGAGATACCAGTTCGAACCAAGAACAACGCCGGTATTGGCCAAGGCAAAAACAGGTAGGACCAGGAAAGAAACCGGTGTGTGGAGAAAATGCTGGAGCCGGAAAGAAGGGCACAGTCTTTTATCTTTATGGAAAGGGATGGCAAAAGCCAGGGCTATTCCTCCTGTCGTCGGGTGAATACCGGATTTTAGCATGGCATACCACATGACCAGGCCGGGGATTAAGTAAACAATCTGTCGGTTCACTTTTAAACGATTCAGCAGGATGAGGAATGAAAAGATGATGATGACTAAACCGAAATGAAATAGGGAGAGGGTTCGGGTGTAAAATAAGGCGATGATCACTACCGCTCCCAAATCATCGATGATGGCCAGGGCGGCCAAAAATATCTTTAGAGAGGAAGGAATCCTTTTTCCCAGTAAAGAAAGGACGCCTAAAGCAAAAGCGATATCCGTGGCCATAGGGATACCGAGTCCAGATTGAGAGGAACGGCCGATATTCAGGGAGAGATGAAGGAGGGCCGGGACGATCATACCTCCGATAGCGGCAAAAATGGGCAGAAGGGCGTTACGCCATTCCGCCAGTTCACCATCATAGATCTCTCTTTCGATTTCAAGTCCCACAAGCAGAAAAAACAGGGTCATCAATCCGTCATTGATCCAGTGGATCAGGCTGTAATCGAGATGAATATTCAGAAAAGAGAGGTCCAGGTGCCGATGCCAGAAGCTCAGGTATGGTTCGCCAAACCCGGAATTGGATAAGAACAGCGACAGACCGGTACAGCCGATAAGGATCAGACCGCCGGTCTTTTCACTTTCAAAAAATTCCGTAAATATGGGAGAGATCTTCATGGCTGGGATAAAAAGCAAAAGACGACTACTCTATTCGGCAGCCGGCTTGGTATAGCTATCTTCAGAAAAAGAAGGCCGGTCCCCAGGCATAGATTACCGAAAGGGGCATTTCACCCATAGTTCAATAACGGCCAGATGTCCGCTACCCATTCAGGTCACCTGTCGGTACGAGAGAGTGAAGAGGTGGAATACCTATTTGGCCTCCTTTTTCATCTGTTCCACGGCCTCGCGGCGTTCTTTTTCTTCTTCCACCAGGAGCTGGTAGGCCAGATAATATTTAAAGATATTGGAGACGTAGGTGACCGTCTCTCGGCCTATTTTTTCCGCCGCGATGAGTTCCACGTTGTTGAACCAGACATTCGGATTAAGGCCCCGTTTGGTGGCCAGTTTGCGGAACTGCTCGATCCGGTTCGGTCCGGCGTTGTAGGCGGCAAAGGCGAACAAACCCTTGTTCAGGGCATCCATAGGTTCATCCTTATAGTACTGTTCCACCATGAAATGAATGTATTTCACCCCGGCATGGATATTGGCCTCGAGCTTAGTAATATCCCCGACCTTCATGGATTTGCCCGTGGCCGGCATGACCTGCATGATGCCGATAGCTCCGGCTTTGCTCCGGGCACTATGGTCCAGGCGGGACTCCTGATAGCCTTGAGCCAACATCAGCAGGTAATCCATCTCGTACTGGTCTCCGTACTTTTTGAAAAAGTCGGCCACCTTTTCAAATTTGTCCATCTCTGATTGAGACCTGGCCTCTTTGGCATATTTGGCATTCTTCAGATATTTATGCAACAGGACGTTCCGTTGCTTGGAGCCCTCGGGATAAAGGGCCAGGAATTTATTCAAGGCCTCTTTGAGCTGGGGACTGTTTTTGCGGATCATCCAGGCGATGTCGGCATTGATCCGGATGGAGGCGTCATAGTTAAGAACGATCTTGGCAAAGATTTGTTTCCAGAATTCGGCGATGGGGGAATCCGCGATGGTTGCCTTGACCAGGCCGGCATTGACCATCTCCAACAGGTCCTCTACTTCAAGCGATTCCGGTGCCAAACGAATCTTGACCGGGGCTTTTTTATGTTTGGCGAATTCAGCATTAAGTTCTTGCAGACTTTCATAAAAACTGGAGGATTTCTTGACATAGACCTCCTGGCCGGAAAGGTCCTCCTTGCCGGCGATGGGTTTGGAGGCCGGGCCGGTAATGACGATTTCAGAAACGTTTTGATAGGTTGGTTTGGAAAAATCGACCTTTCTAAGGCGCTCAGTGGTTACGGTTAAGTTTCCCGCGGCGATATCCCCTTTCCCTTCTAAAAGATAGGGGATAAGTTTATCCCGGCTGACCGGGATAAAGAAGACATGGGTCCGGATATTTTTTTTCTTGAGCTTTTTATTCAGGTTATCCTCAAAGAGGCGAAAGGTCTCGTAAGTCAGACCCTGCTGTTTGCCCCGGTCATTAAAATAGAAGGATTTCGAATAGGGCACCAGGACCCGGATGAACCGGCGCTTGATCATACCGTTAAAATCACCGGTCCAATTTTTCATGGCCGCATGCACCATCGCATTGGCAGCTTGGCCGTTAGAGGATGACTGGGCCTTCTTGGCTTTGGGAGGAGAGGATGACTCGGCCCCGAAAACCGTTCCGGAAAAGATTAAAAGAAAAACCAAAATAATAATTAAACCAAACTTTCTGCCTGTCATGTCATGACCTCTTTCGCCGATGGATTGTTCCTCAGATGATTTTTAATTTGGCAGGATTATACAGAAAAATAAAAAAAATTCTATGAAAAAAAGACCTGTTCCGACGGGAACAAGGGGAGAGCTATCCTGCAGTTAACATATTAAATTCTTTTAAACTTTTTTCGGCGACCTTACCGGTTTTTCTGGGTCTGCTTCTCCGGATCAGGGCTGCCGCCGAAGGCCAGATTATCCACTTTATTCACCCAACCTCCCCCCATGGCTTTATAGACATTGATCAGGGAGGTCAGGATATTTGATTGGGTATCCACATAGGTCAACTGGGCATTGAAGAGGGTGCGGTCTGCATCCAAAACCTGAAAGTAGTTGGCCGTCCCTCCTTCATACTGGAGGCGGGCGAGGCGGGCATAATTTTTCAAGGCCTCAACCTGGCGTCCCTGGGCCGACAGCCGTTCCCGGCCTTTGATCGTCCCGGCCAGGGCGTCATCCACTTCCCGAAAGGCCGTCTGGACCGTCTGGAGATACTGGTAAAGGGCCTGCTGCTGGATGGCTTCGGCCTGTTTAACCTGCCCGGATATGCCTCCGAAGGTAAAAATAGACCCGGCTGCTGAGGCTCCAATATTCCAGATGGCCGAAGGGGCCTCGAACAGTTTGTTCAAGTCGGCACTGGATGTTCCTAGGAGCCCGGTGAGGGAAATGACCGGGAAATAAAGGGCCTTGGCAACCCCGATCCGGGCGTTGGCGGCCACCAGGTTCTGCTCGGCCTGCAGGACGTCCGGACGCCGTTCCAGCAACTGGGAAGGCAGCCCCTCGGGAATACCCACCGGTTTTATCTGATCAATGGTTAGGCCTCTGGGGATCGGTCCTGGATTGCGTCCGATCAGGTTTGAAAGGAGATTTTCCTGTTGGCTTACCAGTAATTGATATTGGGGCACGGCTTGCCGGGCCGATTCATATTGGGATTCGATTTGACTGAGCTCCAGGCGGGATATAGTCCCATGGGTGTAGCGGAGATTAAAGAGTCTTAACGTCTCAGCATAGGCCTTTTCGGTTTCCCGAGCGATCTCCAGTTGCCGGTCCAGGGCCCGGAGACTCAAGTAGCCATTAGCCACGCTGGTAGCCAGGGAGAGGATGACCGCCCGTCGCCCTTCTTCACTGGCCAGGGTCTGGGCCTGGGCCGCTTCGCTGGCCCTCCGGATGCGGCCCCAAATATCAATCTCCCAACTCATATTCAGATAACCCTGGTAGGTGTTGTAGGTTGAATTGAGGCCAGAGGGCCAGGGTCTGCCCCCTGTCTCGGTATCTTTCTGGCGGACTGCGGAGAGACTACCTCCAAACTGGGGAAAGAATTGGGAGCGGGTGGTCTCCAGGGCACCCAGGTACTGATCGACCCGGGCAGCGGCAATTTTGAGATCTTTATTTTCTTTTAAGGCTTCGGCTATGAGCTGATTCAGGGCCGGGTCGCCAAATCCTTCCCACCAGGGCAGGTCGGCCAGTCCGGCGGCCGCTTGATAATCGAGACGCCAGGCGGACGGGGTGTCAACCGCTGGCTTTAGATAATCCGGACCGATGGCGCAGGAGGCCAGGAAAAGGGTGCTCAGGAGGAAGAGGATGCTCCTATGCATGGGGCACCTCCTTGGTGTGGCTCTTCGCCGAATCTGCTGGGGTTGTCTCCGGAAGGTTCTTCTTTTTGCGACTGAAGAGACCGGTTAGATCTTCGAGGAGGACAAAAAAGAGGGGAACAAAAAAAGAGGCCACACAGGTAGAGGCCAGCATGCCGCCGATGACCCCGGTTCCGATGGCCCGCAGGCTGTTGGCTCCGGCCCCTGTGGCCACGGCCATGGGCACACATCCCAGGATAAAGGCCAGGGAGGTCATGACAATGGGCCGCAGCCGGAGCCGGGCCGCCTCGACGGCCGCCTCAACATTGGACATCCCCTTGCGAACATTATCCGCAGCGAATTCTATGATCAGAATGGCATTCTTGGCTGAAAGACCGATAAGGGTCACTAGGCCCACCTGGAAATAGACGTCGTTTTCCAGCTTCAACATCCAGGTCAGGACCAGAGCCCCGCAGATGGCAAAGGGGACCGAGAGCAGAACACCCAGAGGCATGGCCCATTTTTCATACTGGGCGGCCAAAATGAGAAAGACCATGATCAGGCCGAAAATAAAGGCCGATGAGGAGGTGCCTCCCGACTTCTTTTCTTCATAGGCCTGGCCGGCCCAGGAAAAATCATAACCGCCGGTCAAGACCTCTTTGGCAACGGCTTCCATGGCCCCGATGGCCTGGCCGGTGCTATAGCCCGAGGCCTGGGCACCGGTGACCTTGGCAGCCGGGAAGCCGTTGAAGCGGGTCAGCAGGTTGGGTCCGGAGACGTACCGGGCCGTAGCCACGGCCGAGAGAGGAACGTTTGCCCCGGTATTGGAACGGAAATAGATCTGATCAAAGGACTCCGGCTTGTCCCTATACTGAGGCTGAGCCTGGATGATGACCTGCCAGATGCGTCCGAAATCGGTGAACTGGGCTACATAGGAGGAGCCGTAGTAGGCCTGGAGCGTGCCGAAGACGGTCGATACAGGCACCCCGAGGATCTCGGTCCGCGAGCGGTCCAGGTCTAGATAAAGCTGCTGCTGAGAAGCGGAGTATGTGGTGGATAAACCGGTCAGCTCTGGCCGTTGTTTGGCCTTGGCCAAAAAGGCCTTGACCTTGTCCTCTAGGGCCCGAGGGCTGGCACCGCCTTTATCCTGAATGTAAAATTCAAAACCGCCGGTGGTGCCCAGTCCGGGGATGGAGGGCGGGTTGAGGGGAATCATGAGGCCTTCCTTGATACCGGTCAGCTTTTTGCGGACATCGTTCAGAACAGCGAAGGCTGTCCCCTCCTTACCCTTTCGCTCATCATAGGGTTTCAGGGAGGCAAACATCATACCGGCATTGGTTTTGTTCTGGCTGTCCAGAAGACTGTAGCCGTCGAGCTGGGCCACATCCCCCATGGCCGGATTGGTTTTGAGAAGACCCAGGGCTTTGTCGTTGGTGGTCACAGTCCGCTCCAGACTGGCGGCATCGGGCATCATATTGACCACAAAAATATACCCCTGATCTTCTTCTGGAACGAAACTTCCCGGCACCATCTTGAATAAAAAAACGGTGGCCACGATCACTCCGCCGAACAGGGCCATTCCAATTAGCCTATTCCCCACAAGCCAGCGTACCCCGGCCGTATACTTGTTGGTCAGCTTGGTAAAGCCGTTTTCAAACCATTTAAAAAAACCCTTCTTCTCGTGATGACCGGGTTTGAGGATGCGGGCCGCCAGGGCCGGTGAAAGGGTCAGGGCGATGATGCCGGAGAGGGCCATGGAAATAGCGATAGTAATGGCAAACTGCTTGTACAGGGTGCCGGTCATGCCGCCCAGAAAGGCCACCGGGATAAACACGGAGCAAAGCACCAGGACGATGGCGATCAAGGCCCCGGCCAGTTCGCCCATGGCCTTTTTGGCCGCCTCCATTGGCGTCAGCCCCTGGGTGGCCATGAGGTGCTCCGTGTTCTCCACCACAATGATGGCATCGTCCACTACCAACCCAATGGCCAGGATCATGCCGAAGAGGGTCAACATATTGGTGGAAAAGCCGAGCATCAAGATGCCGGAATAGGTCCCGACAATGGCAATAGGTACGGCCAGGATGGGGATGACCGTGGCCCGGAAACTCTGCAGAAAGAGGAAGACCACCAGAACCACCAGGACTACGGCCTCGAAGAAGGTATGGACCACCTTTTCAATGGAGGCCTCGGTGAACTTGCTGGTATCCAGAACGACCTTATATTCCAGGCCGGCCGGGAAGCGGGGGGTGAGTTCTTTGAGCAGTTTGCGGACCTCTTCGGAGGTCTGGATGGCATTGGCTCCCGGCTGCTGGTAGACCACGATGGCCACGCCCCGCTTGCCGTTCACTTTGCTGGCAATGGAATAGTCCTTGCCGCCGAGTTCGGCGTAACCGACGTCCTTCAGACGGACAATGGCCGCCCCTTCTTTTTCGGTCCGGAGGATGATGTTGTCGAAGTCCTTTGGATGGGTCAACATGCCTTGGGTGGTGACTACAAAGCTCTGCTGGGTGCCTTTGGTGGTCGGTGCCTGTCCTATCTGGCCTACGCCATAGGCCTTGTTTTGGCGTTGAATGGCTGTGGAGACATCATCGGCGGTGATGCCCAACTGGGCCAGCCGGTCCGGTTTGAGCCAGATGCGCATGGCGATATCAGGGACCGGAAACATGCTGGAGAGGTTGGCCCCCGGAAGGCGCTTGATCGGGTCCAGCAGGTAAAGGTTGGTATAATTGGACAGATAGGTCTGGTCATAGCGCTCATCGGGAGAATAGACGCTGATGACCATCATAAAGGCCTGGGAGCGTTTTTCCACGGTCACTCCCTGCTTGGCCACGATGTCGGGCAGCTTGGCTGAGGCCTGGCTGACCCGGTTCTGGACATTGACCTGGGCCATGTCCGGATCAGTTCCGGGTTCGAAGGTCACGGTCAGGGTCATATTCCCGGTTGAAGAGCTGGTGGAGGACATGTAACTCATCTTGTCCACTCCGTTGACCTGCTGTTCAATAGGGGCGGCCACCGTATTAGAGATAACCTCGGCCGTGGCCCCGGGATAAATAGCCGTCACCTGTACCGTGGGTGGAGCAATATCCGGATACTGGGCCACAGGGGTAGCCTTGAGGGCTACGAAACCGGCCAGGATAATGATAATCGAAATCACCGAAGAGAGGACCGGTCGATCAATGAAGTAGCTGGCAAACATGATTCGGCCCCCTTATTTGCTAACCGTTTTTGCGGATTTGGAAGATGGAGTTTTCTCGCTTTTGGTTCCGTTGTTAACTTTCTCTAAAGAAGGAGAACTGCCGGGAGAGGTAGGCTTAAGAGGAGCCCCGGGGGCTAACTTTTGGAAACCTTCGACGATCACCCGCTCTCCTTCTTTCAGACCCTGGTTAATGACCCAATCCTGCCCGATCCAGTCCCCGACCACCACCGGCCTGATTTCGGCCTGATCCTTGGCGTTGGCCACATAGACCGTATGGCCGTTGGACGACTGCTGAACGGCCTTCTGGGGCACCACTATGGCGTTCGGCCGGACCGCCCCCTTTAGAAAGGCCTTGACGAACATACCGGGGCGGAGTTCCTCCTTGGGATTAGGCACTTCGGCCCGAACCAGGAAGGTCCCTGTTTCTTTGCTGAAAGAGGGGTCGGCAAAATTGACCTTTCCCTTGTATGGGTAGCGTTTCCCGTTGGAAAGCTCCAGCTCGACTTCGTAATTCTGATCCTTGGGACGGGAGAGTCTTCCCTGGAGAACTTCTTCTTCAATGAAGGCCCTTTGATTTTGGGAGATGGTGAAATCAATCCAAATGGGATTTAGCCGGGCCACATAGGTCAGTTGGGATGTGGTTCCCGAGGGAGTGAGGTAAGCCCCTTCGCGCAACAGGGCCTTACTGCTGACTCCGGTCACGGGTGATTTAATGGTGGTGTAGCTCAAATCAAGCTGAGCCTTATCCAGACGGGCCTGGGATTCATAAACTGAGGCCTCGGCCGATTGGGCGGCGCCTATGGCGTTGTCCAGATCACTCTTGCTGGCGGCATCCTGTTCGGCCAGGGGCTTGATTCGACTCAGATTGGCCTTGGCCGTCCAGAGCTGGGCCTTGCGATTATCCACTTCCCCTTTGGCTGAAGCCACCTGGGCCTGGAAAGGTTTTTGATCCATCTGGAACATGACCTGACCTTCCTTGACGACATCGCCTTCCCGGTAGAGAATCTTTTCTAAAAAGCCGGAAACCCGGGCGACGATTTCCACCTGGTGAGAACTGGTGGCCTGGGCCACGAATTCAAAGGTGGCCGGGACGGTTTTCGGAGATACCGTCATGACCGTTACCTCTTGGTGTGGAGGAGCGGTTTTGGGCGGTTCCTTTTTCCCGCAGGCCCCAGTCCCTAACAGAATAATCCCCATGAAGGTCATCAATACTCCGGTAATGAATCTCATATATGTTCCCGGTTTATTTTTTAACGGCATCGTCTGGCTACCTCTTTTCTTTAAATAGTAAAATTCGTAAGGATCCGGCATCGATCCTTTGAGACAAGATTTTTTCCCACATTCGGCCCCTCGTTGTAAAAAGTTAAAACGAAAACAACTCTTAAATCCCCCTCAATCCCCCTTTTCCCAAGAGGGACTTTTAATCCCCCCTTTAATAAAGGGGGGGGGGTAAGGGGGGATTTTCATCCTTCGTGGTGGCCCGCAACAGCCGGGGTATGGGAATTAATAAAGATATAAAATATTAGGGGAACAAAGATGAAAAAGCAAGCAATTTAGACGAGGATGACGGCAAAGAACTTTAAGAAAAAAAAGGGGAGCAGTCCTCTCTACTCCCCTTTTCCCGAGATGGTTCTCTTATTTTATTCTGAAGATTTATTCTGAAAAGGCTGATAATTCAACCCGCCTGTTTTCAGCCCTTCCTTTCTTGGTCTTGTTGTCGGCAATGGGTTTGGTTTTTCCATAACCGGTGACGGTGAAACGGGCTTTATCAAAGCCGCCTTTTTTCGTCAAATACTGCAGGACGGATTTGGCCCGCTTTTCCGAGAGCTTTTGGTTGTACTTCTTGGTTCCGATATAATCGGTATGGCCATCGATGGTAAATTTAGCTTTGGGATATTTTTTTACAAAATCAATGGCCTTTTGAAGCTCCCCTTCAGCGCCTTTTTGGATATTATATTTATCAAAGGCGAAAAGCACTTTTAGGGTTATCTTGTCAATGGGCGCCGGTGCTGGGGCTGCCGGAGCCGGTGCCTGTGGTGTTGGAGCCGGTGCCGGAGCCGGAGCAGGTGCTGGCGCCGGTGGCGGTGGCGGCGGGCAAAGGGCCTTGATTTTATTCATGGCACCTTTTGCCATCTCGATGGCTTCCATATCCCGGCAGGCATGATAGATATCATAAGCCTTATCCACGTCCGCCTTAGCGGCATTGAATTCTGCCGGACACTGCTTATCCTTACCGGCCTTCTGGGCCTCCATAAGGGCCTTATCGGCCTGAATGATTTCGGTGGGATAATAATAATACCGATATCCCTCATCTCTCACCTTAAACTCCATACCGGCACACCCGACGAGAAGGCTCGAAAGCAATACCACCATTCCCAGAACTACCAATTTTCTCATCATCTTCCCTCCTTTTAGATTTTGATCAGATCAGCCAATAAAGGATAGCTAAGGTTTAACTTCTTGTGTTCACCTCCCTCCACCCTTTTAGTCATCCTTAGTAATTATTTCTTTACTCATTCCCATGCACCGGCTGTTGCGGGGCATCACGAGGTATGAAAAAGGATTCGAGGGGCCGAGGGGTCGAGGATTCAGCCGCTCGGCTACGCCGAGCTTTTGAAAAGGTTCCTATTAAGGGACCGCATGAAAGGCGTGGAAGTAAAATCACTTGAACCCTAGAATCCTTGAACCCTTTTTTCGTTTTATCTATTTCTTTTTAGCCGGTTCTACGGATAAGGCCAAGGCCTCGGTAAAGGTAAACTCAACCTGGTCGCCGACCTTGACGTTCTTCAGGTTCTTAGGATCCTTGACTTTTAATTCTACGGTCTTGCCTCCCTCACCTTTGAGGGTTACCATGTTTTTCTTGGCATCGAGGGCCTCGACGGTGGCGGTTATGGTCACCTGGCCGGCCACTACGCCGGCCGGTTTTTCACCGGGTTTAGCGGTGGCCACAGCGCCGGTGGCCTGTGTCGGGCCGGCTGCACCGGGTTTCCTGACTTCAAAGGCTATGGCTTCATAATACTGGATATTGACCAAGTCTCCTACCTTGACCTGGGGAAGGTTTTTGGCTTGGTCTCCCACCTTAAGGTCAAAGACGTTTCCTTTCGGTCCTTTCAGAGTGACTATCCGTTTGTCCAAGTCGATGGCTTCCACGGTCGCCTTAACTTTGACGGTTTGTTCTTTGACCCCCGAAGGTTTAGCCGCCTTGTCCGCAGCCTTTTCTCCGGCCATTACTCCAACCGTAAGGACCAATCCGAAAACTAAGACCAACAGAATTACCAAACCTTTTTTCATACTAAACCCCTTTCTCAATGCTTCTTAATCCGAAAATAGAGTTCGAAGTCACTCATTAGTCCTGCTCTATTTTCATCTCGGCTTCCGGATGGAAGCCCAAAAGGTTGGGCCGCTCGGCCGAGCCGAGCTTTTGAATCAGCTCCCGAAAAGGAGCCGATTGGCCAACCGGCTGTTGTCACGTCCCTGATGGGACATGACGGTTTAATGTCTTTTCGACTATTAAGATTTACTTTAACAATGTACCAAATGGACCTTCACAGGTAAAGTTTTTTTTTCCCTTAGAGACCATTTTTTAGAAGTCAATGACTACCCCAATTTCCACCCGTTTTTCATAGGTGCTGGGAATCCCTTCTCCCCAGGCCTTTTGACCTAACATGACCCAGACCTCCCAGATACGGGCAAACCTGATCCGGCCTTCCAGTTCAGCTATGGCTCCGGTCTGGCCGTTCTGGATATAATCAATAACCGGTTTCAGGTCCAGTTTAAACCGGATCTTTTTCCACAAGAAGTATCTCAGGCCGAATTCCAGTTTGGTATAGTTGATGTCTTTTCGGTCGGCATCTCCGGCAACCGAAACAACCTGCTGGACTTGAGTTCTGAAAGTCAGTTCTTGTTTTCGAAGGGCCGGCCCCCAGGAAAATATCGGGACGGTGGTGGACACTCCCAGGGATACCTGGTCCTTGCCGTTGCCCAGATCGGACGGCTGTGAGGTGGGGAAGGTATTTTCAAAGAAAACAGACCAGGGGAGGCTTAAGAAAGAAAAGGAACGGAATCCCAGGCGTATTTTGATATCCCCGAGATGGGGGCTGGTAATATCCCCTTCAAAGGTCTGCTTATTATCATAAAGGGGATATCCAGTCGAATCAGGGAAAGGGGACTATCGGGAAGGGCTTCAAAACGAACAGTGGAGCGGGTGTTCTCCCCGGGCATCCCGCGATCGGTAAACCGCTTTTTATATTCGCCGCGGTAACGCCATTCTGCTTTCTTAGTGGAATCCCCTTCACCGCTCCCGGAATCATCCTCAGCCGCCAGGGTGGAGCGGCTAAACCCGGAAAGAAGAAGAACTAATAAAGACGCCAGCCAGACTATGCCGGCTTTGATCTGAGACAGGGTATTTAGAGACATCCCTGCCTATTCTTTTACTTCCGTCCAGGTCGAATCGGGGTTGTAGTTCTTCATTCGGCCGGTGATCTCTAGGGTTTTTGGCCCCAGGTCTTTTTGTAAGATTTTCCCGTGGTGGCTGACCAGGAAGGTCATTATCCCTGTTTTCCCGTACTCGGCCGGGAAGGCCACCATAGCGAAGCCCCCAATCATGTTTCCGTTGATGACATAATTATACGGTCCGCCTGGGGCCCGTTTTCCCTGCCGGGTCAGGACCCGGAAATAATACCCATAATAAGGGTCTCCCGGTTTTCGTCCCCCTCCCAGGTATTCGGCCACCAGAGGCCCGAAGGGGCTCACCTCACCTCCGGCTGTGGCGGGGTCCCAGTAGAGACCGTCTTGTTTTCCGGAACTACTGATGAGCCGTTGGGCAAACTTCCGTACCCCGCTGTTGTCCCGGATCAGGCCAGCGTACTCCCGCTGGGCGTAGAGATAGGCCTGGCAGACAGTAATGGCCTGGCGCTCGTTGCCGCCGATACGGCGGTTCATAATTTCTTCAAACCCTTCGGCAGTATTGAAGCTCCAGGTTTTCTCTTTGAGAACCAGAGGGACGGGAAAAGGCCAGTCCTCCGGCCCGATCACCAGAACCACTCGGTCATCCCTATCTTTTCGAAGGGTCAGGGCCTGCTGGGCGGCTTGATAGAGTCGTTCCCGCCCTTCGCGGGCAGCCGCTTTATCTTGGGCGAGTAACCTGTCGGCGTACTCGGTGCCGAAGATGGCCTTCATGGCCTCCTGGTCGTTATCTTTAAGGGCCTTTTGCAGGGCGGCTACAGCCGCATCGGGTGTCTCGAACTTCAACGGTCCTATGACCGGAGAAGCCGAAAGGTTCCCCATAGCAATCAATACGAACAGCATCCAAATGACCATCGCTGTTGCCGGTTTCAGCCATACGTTCATTTTAGTTTCTTTATGCATCATCCTATCCTCCTATCTGCGGCCGCCACGACCGCCCCCGCCTCCGCGGGAGAAACCACCACCGCCGCCGGAGAAACCTCCGCTGCCACCACGAGACCCACCGCCGCTAAAACCGGCACCGCCACTCCCGCCGGAAAAGCTTCCTCCACCGCGGGATCCACTGCTAACGCCGGCTCCTCCACTCCCTCTGGAGAAATCACCTCCGCCACCGGTCCGGCTCTGCATACCGCGGCTGGAATCGCGCATGGCCTCCGAACCACGGCTGGCATTCCCAAAGGAGTCACCCCGGGAGGCGCCACTGTCCCCGAATCCGGGTCTTGATCCGGTTGGTTGGTATGAGGTGCGTCCCCCGCTTACTTCACCCGGCCGTTTTTGCGACTGCCATTGAGAACCTTCTCCCCGCTGTTGAGCTGTTTGGCGGGCTTGGTCTCCTCGAGCCTGGGCCTGCGAGCGGGCCTGGTCCGCTCTTTGTTGCCCCTGCGCCCGGGCTTGATCGGCCCGTTGTTGAGCCTGAGTACCCCCCTGTGCCCGCGCCTGATCCGCTCGCTGCTGGGCTTGGGTCCGGGCCTGATCGGCCCGCTGCTGATACTGAGGATTGCTTCGGTTGACGTTAAGATTATCGGTCCGGTTGACATTCACATTATGCTCGACATGGCCCCCGTGCCAGTTGCAGGCCCAGGCCGTGGCCGCCCCGAAAAAGAACCCCGTGGCAATGGCCGCTCCGGCGGGATAGGGATAGTAATAGACCGGGTAGGGTGTCGGGTAGTAGGCCACAGGCGGTGCCGATTGGTAGACGACCACCGTGCTGGGCTGATATTGGGGAACGTAAATGACCTCCGGGTTGGCCGGCACGATCTTGATGACCTCTTTTTCCTTAACGATGATCTGTTTGTCGTCCGTTTTAAGATTGCCGGCATTCGAGGCCTTGGCCCTAAAAGATTGGACGGCCTTCATCACCTCTTTCTGCTGGCTGACCACCGCCTCCCCTAAGTCCTGGGTCCAATCCAGTTCCCGGCTCATCATGGCCACCACCTCGGGATAATTGAGCAGAGAGCGGACACTCTGATCCCAGCGGGAGTCGGGCTGTAATTTCGGGTCTTTTTTAAGTTTCTGAAGAAACCGGTCAGCCTGGACAATTTCCAAGGGGAAGGTGGAGGCCGGCAGCAGGATGGCCAGCAAATCATCCGGATAGAGGGCGATTCGGCCCACCAGTTCCTCCAATTCCTTGTCCGATAACTTGGGTGGATTTAAACCTTCCCCGGCCACAGGGGCCTGAGCCTGGGCCGTGAGCGTCCCCATCAGGCTGATAAGCAAGCCTATCATGATGACAGCAACTTTTTTTCGATACATGTTACCTCCTTTCCTGCATCTTTAGAGCGTAGCGGGCTGCCCCTAGAAGGGCCACTTTCGGATTCAGAATAACCCTAACCGGGATGGATTGAAGTAATGGTTTCATCCGTCCCTTGGCGGTAAAGGCATTCATAAAATTAGGTTCCTTTAATTTGGTAATAATTTTTGGAGCGATCCCGCCTCCTAGATACATGCCCCCGGTAGCCATGACTTTTAAGGCCATATTGCCCGCTTCAGCGCCATAGAGGGAAACGAAGAGATCCAGGGCCTCAAGGCAGAGCGGGCTTTTTCCGGAGAGGGCATTTCCGGAGATGACGGCCGCAGGGTCTTTTTGACGGATCTGATCGGCCAGCCACTTCGGTTCCTCCTCTTGGCTCTGGTCCTTGAGGAAGTGGTAAATATTGACCAGTCCCTGTCCGCAAATGACCCGCTCGGTGCTGACGCGGGAATGCCTCTTCAGCAGATAATCCAGCAGACCCATTTCCAAATGATTTCGAGGGGCGAAATCCGTATGCCCTCCCTCGGTGGCAAAAGGCCGGTATTCCAGTCCATCCCAGAAAAGCCCAACTTCGCCCAGTCCCGTGCCTGCCGCAATGATCGCACGATTGCCTTGGGCCGCCGGGACCCCTGGATTAAGGACTTCAAAATCTTTGGGTTCCAGGATGTCCAGGCCATAGGCCCCGGCTTCCCAATCATTAATCAAACCAACCCAGGGAAGGCCGAGTTGTTTGGCTAAGGCGGGGGAATCAATGACCCAGGGGAGGTTGGTTGCTTCGCAGCGGCCTTGGCGGACAGGTCCGGCGACTCCGAAGGCGGCCAGAGAAAGGGTAGGAGAGGGCTGGGAGAGGAATTTGCGAAGAGCGTTCTCCAGACTGGGCTCTTCGCGGCTGGGAAAGATTTCTTCCGCCATGAAGTGGATTCTTTCTTTGATAACCTCCACGATCGCCAGGCGGGTATTGGTCCCCCCGATATCACCGACTAAAAAGATATTCTTCTTCCTCTCTCCCATAACCAATCTTTGGAAATGTTAACCGAAAAGGGTGGTACGGTTATTTCTTTCCTTTAGCCTGGTTAGCTACGGCCTCCATGGCCTGTTTTACTTTTTCCGGATCGCCGAGATAATAGTTTTTAATCGGCGTGAGATCGTCATTTAATTCGTAAACCAGGGGCATCCCTGTTGGAATATTGACTTCCGGAATCACTTCATCCGGAATGTTGTCCAGATACATCACCAGGGCCCGCAGGCTGTTCCCGTGGGCGGCAATAAGAACGCGCTTGCCGGATTGGATGGTGGGGGCAATTGTTTCCTGCCAATAGGGTAGAAAGCGTTCCACTGTGTCTTTCAGACACTCGGTGAGCGGAATCTGCCCCTTGGTTAATTCCTGATAACGCCTATCCATGGCCGGATTCCGGGGATCGTTTTCCTCCAGGGCCGGTGGGCGGATGTCATAGCTCCGTCTCCAGATCTTGACCTGCTTGTCCCCGAACTTCTCGGCCGTCTGGGCCTTGTTCAGACCTTGCAGGGCGCCATAGTGCCGTTCATTCAGACGCCAGTTGCGGATCACCGGGATCCACATGAGGTCCATCTCGTCCAAAACGATCCATAAGGTGCGAATGGCCCGTTTCAAAACGGAGGTGTAGGCCAAATCGAAGGTATACCCCTGCTCTCGCAGAATTTGGCCTCCTTCCTTGGCCTCCTTGATCCCCTTGTCGGAAAGGTCCACATCCGTCCAGCCGGTAAAGAGATTTTCCTTATTCCAAACACTTTCACCGTGTCTCACCAGAACGACTTTGTACATGAGATTCTCCTTTTGGGCAGGTTGCTGAAACCGGGCACCGCCCCGAAGGGGTGGGTGTGAGCCGTGATCCAGGGCGAACAAAAAGGTCTATTTATCCCGCCAAAGGCGGGATTGCCCTCATCCTTCCTTTTTGAGCTACCAGTATAAAGTGATTTATTAGAAAAGAAAACTTTTTAACCTCTCTTAAAACTCCCAGCTTCCTTTAAGCTCTTTATGACTGGTCCGACCGGGTGAAAAACTGAGGGTTGTCCGGGACCCGGCGAGGCTTCCCCTGATCATCAATGGCCACGTAGCGAAATATGCCTTCGGTCACCATATGAACTTGGGCTACGTATTGGCCGGGGAATGGCTTGGCCCAGACCTCGAGCCGTACATCCATCGAAGAATTCCCGACTTTAAGCAATTCAGCATAAATGGCGATGGTGTCTCCGACATGCATGGGTACCTGGAAAACCATTTTGTCTACGGACACGGTCACCGTGCGGCCCTGAGAAACTTCCTTGGCCAGCATCCCCCCGGCTATATCCATCTGGGCCAGGATCCAGCCGCCGAAAACATCACCCATAGGATTGGTATCTTTGGGCATAGCCACTGCCCTCAAGGCCAGCAGACCGCGCGGCTGCCGCCCCATTTTCTTTTTTTCAGACATTTCGTTCAACCCCTCGAAGAGACTATTTCAAAAACTACTTTACAAGAGTATAAAAAAAGAATATCGGGGGGTCAATCGAAAAACTCGGACACATGATAAAGGATCTGAAGGGTTCGGGATTTTCCGTTTGACGGATTCCCCGGTAGACGTTACTATAGAAACCGGTCTACCAAATTTCGGTTATACAGTTATTATCATAAGAGATGGATTCGGAAAAAATGGTCACCCGGTGAAAACCGAGGTAGGGGCGAATGATTATTCGCCCCTACTTTCACAATCTGAACAGGGAGGACTAATTTGGCATTCTTGCAGATAGAAGACCATATGATTCGCTATGAACTGGCGGGAGAGGGGAACCCGGTTACGCTTGTTTTTGTCAACGGTCTGACCCAGGCCGCCCACCTCTGGGGGGCCTATGTGCCCTATTTTGCCGAAAAGGGATATGCCGTTCTGACCTTTGACATGCTCGGCCAGGGAGAATCGGACAAACCGGTCTTGTCCTTTGATTTCGATCGTCAGGCCAGAACCATGTCGGCTTTGATTGAGAATCTGGGGATTGAACGGCCTTTTGTGGCCGGTATTTCTTTCGGCGGGTCAGTGGCCCTGCGCTATGCCATCCTTTTCCCGACCCAACTTCGGGGACTGGTGGCCATGGGGGCCTTTTCGGAACTGGATGGTCGTTTGAAATGGCTTGGTGAAAATCTCTTTGTCGGCCTGGCCTCGGTGGGGACGGAATACGTTCAAAAATGGTTCATGCCCTTCAATTTCAGCAGCAAATGGCTGGATGAAAACGCCGGGGCCATTCCGGCCATGATCCGCCGGGGCTACGGTTTAAATGATCAATATGCCCTTCAGAACCTTATGGAATCGGTAGCCAATTGTCCTTCCTTTTCTTCTGACCTCCCGACCATCCAGGTTCCGGCCCTGATCCTGAACGGGGAATATGACTACATCACCCACCGGAGGCTCCATGATATCCTGCGGGCCGGTATCCCAAAGTCCCGTCTGGCCATCATCCAGCATGCCTGTCATGCTTTCACCCTGGAATACCCCGAGTTGACTATCCGGCTGATCGACGACTTTATGGAGAAAGTGTTGAAAGATGAGTGGCCGGGGGATCAAACTACCTGGGTGGCCAATGAGGACCCCAAAGGAGAGCCCCTTTATCTGCCCGTGCTCGGAGATCCCTTGCGGGCCATCCAGCCGGGGCCGTTGTCCGGGGAAGGACCAGTCAAAACCGGAAAGAAGAGAAATGTGTCCGGTGAAATAAAGGAGGATGGGGCATGAGCAATGATCTCAAGACCGGTGAAAAACTGAGCCGCATCATCCTTGAACCGGATATCCAAACCCGCATCAGTTCCTTTCTCATTAATACCAAACAGGCCAATGCCCTGATTCTGGCCCAGGTCAAGGTGTGGCAGGCGGACTGGAATGCTTATGCCCTGTTCCATAATCAGTTTTCCCGGGAGATCGAATTGATCGGTCTTCTGCAGCGCGTAACGGAATGGACGATGAATCCGGCCGTCTATTTCCAGGCCGGAATTGCCAACCTGGGCTACCTGGGCGCTCTGCAATTCGGAAGATTCCTACCCATGAATCTGATCATGAATCCCCTTTATCTTTATCGCTATCTGGCCCTCACCCATGCCCTTTATGCCCATTTGCGCTTTATTCCTCTGCTGCCGATTGATGTCCCTCTCGAGCATCGCTATCTGGCCTTCCTGAAGACTTTGGAAACCATTCACGGCCGACAGATGCAGGCCCAGATTGCCATGCTTCGGCAACTTCCGGTATCCCTCTCCGAAAGGGAAAGAGAAGGCGTCGTCGGCGAGGAGAGCCGTCGGGTCACGGAAGTATTCCAAAGGTTTGTGGAGGAGATAACCAAGGAGTGATTCTTTGTTTTTTTCTGTCAGAGGAGCGCAACCCGCCTCTTCTTGAAATGGAACGTTAGACCGGAAATTTTTTTCCCTAAAGAAAATGGTTCAAGCTAAGCCTTCCTCTTTTATCCGATCTTTTTTTTCTCTCCTGGGAGAAAACCGTTATACCCTCCTGTTCGGCTCCCTTCTTTTAACTATTGGCGGAGGGGAAATCCTGGCCGAATTGAACCTTTCATGGGGTCTGAATATTTTGATCATTCTGAATTTGCTGGTCCTGCTTTCCATTGGCCGTGGAAGGGTTTATTTTTGGGTGGGCCTAGCCCTTTTCTCCCTGACTTTGATTTCCGCCTTCCTTGCGGCGTTTTACGATTTTAAGTTGCTGGTCTTGGGGAGTCAGTCCAGTTCCTTAGCCCTGTTGATCATGGGTACCCAGTTTTGTTTTCAAGCGGCCTTCTCGCGGGGTCGGGACGTTGACCGGGAGCGGATCTCTGCCTCTATCAGTCTCTATTTGATGTTCGGACTCATTTTTGCCCTGATTTTTGCACTGGTAGAAAAACTGTTACCCGGGTCTTTTTTTTATTCAATCCTAAGCAGTGATGGTTTTGATCAGAAACCCTTGTTGCATTTTATGTACTTTAGTTACGTAACCCTGGCCACCTTGGGTTATGGGGATATCGTCCCCATCAGCGGTCCAGCAAAAGGCCTGGCCCTCCTGGAGGCCATAATCGGACAACTTTATCTGGTCCTGGTGGTGGCCCGGCTGGTCAGTCTTTACGGGAAGTCCGAATCCAAAGAAAGCCAATAATAAGCAGGTCCATTTATGTTCAACCATGACAGAATTCTCGAACCTCAAATCCAACCTGGCAGCAGCTTTCCCTTAGGGGCGACGGTTACCCCGGAAGGGGTTAACTTCAGTGTCTATTCCAGAAACGCCGACAGAGTGGAACTGCTTCTTTTTGACCGCAGTGATGATGCCCGACCTTCGCGCATTATTTCTCTGGATAAACAGATAAATCGGACCTATTTTTACTGGCATGTGTTTGTTCCCGGACTCCGGGCCGGGCAGATTTACGGTTACCGAGTTTTCGGTCCTTATGACCCGGGGAAAGGTCTCCTCTTCGACGCCCAGAAAGTCCTGCTCGATCCTTATGGGAAGGCCCTGGCCAAACCGGCTTCCTATAGCCGCCTGGCGGCCAGTATCCCGGGAGACAATACGGCTACGGCCATGAAAAGCGTAGTAGCCGATCTGCACCTTTATGACTGGGAAGGGGATGAGCCGCTCCGGCGTCCTTTTTCCAGGACGATTATTTATGAAATGCATGTCCGCGGCTTCACCCGCCATCCGAGTTCAGGATTAGAGGAAAACAAGCGGGGCACTTATGCCGGTTTGATTGAGAAAATTCCTTACCTGCAGGATTTGGGCATCACGGCCGTAGAACTGCTCCCGGTCTTCCAGTTTGATGAACAGGCCGCCCCTCCCGGCTTTTTAAACTATTGGGGCTACAGCCCGGTCAGTTTTTTTGTGCCTCATGGCTCCTATTGTTCCTGTTCTGATCCTCTGGGTCCTCTGGATGAATTCCGGGATATGGTCAAAGCCCTGCATAAGGCCGGGATCGAAGTGATTCTGGATGTTGTGTATAATCACACCTCAGAGGGCCCGGTCGAAGGCCCGACCCTTTCTTTCCGAGGTTTCGAAAATCGGGCCTATTATATTCTGGAGGAAGACAGCGGCCGCTATGCAGACTACTCCGGATGCGGCAATACCCTCAATGCGGGAAATTCGATCGTTCGCCGGATGATTATGGACAGCCTTCATTTCTGGGTCAATGAGATGCATGTGGACGGCTTTCGTTTTGATTTGGCCTCCATCCTTTCTCGAGATAAGAACGGCCTTCCTTTGGCCAATCCACCGGTCCTCTGGGATATTGAGTCTGATCCGATCCTGGCCGGAACCAAGTTGATCGCCGAGGCTTGGGATGCCGCGGGTCTTTACCAGGTGGGCAGCTTTGTCGGTGAGAGTTGGAAGGAATGGAACGGAAAATTTCGGGATGATGTTCGCAGTTTCTTCAAAGGGGACCGGGATGGGGTCTCCAAGGTGGCCTCCCGGCTGCTGGGAAGTCCTGATCTGTACGGTCATCAGGAACGGGAAGCGGAACGGAGCATCAATTTCATCACCTGTCACGACGGCTTTACTTTGAATGATCTGGTTTCCTATAATGAGAAACACAACGAGGCCAACGGGGAGAATAACCAAGATGGAATGAACGAAAACCTGAGTTGGAATTGCGGGGTGGAAGGCCCCACGGATGATCCGGCCATTGAATCCCTGCGGAACCGCCAGATGAAGAATTTTTTCGCCATGACGCTCTTGGCCTTCGGCGCCCCCATGCTGCTTATGGGCGATGAGATGCGTCATACCCAACAAGGCAATAACAATGCCTATTGTCAGGACAACGAAACAAGCTGGCTGAACTGGGACCGGCTGGAAGTCCATGCCGATGTGCATCGTTTTTTGAAAAAGCTGATCGCCGCCCGCTTGCGCCTGGACCCCACGGACCCGCTTCGCGAAGGTTCTCTAAATCAGATCCTGAGAGAGGCCCGGATTCGATGGCACGGGATTAAACTCAATGAACCCGACTGGAGTCCCGACTCCCATAGTATTGCCTTGACGGCCTGGGGACGACGGAGCCGCCTACTGACCCACATCATTTTGAATGCCTATTGGGAGCCCTTGACCTTCGAAATTCCTGTAGGAGAGACCCTATTGGGCAAGGCCTGGTACCGATGGATTGACACGGCTATGGATCCTCCGGAGGATATCACCACCTGGACCCAAGCCCCGGTTATCTCCGGTGGAACCTATACGGTCCAACCGCGATCCATCGTCGTGCTCATGGGACGGAGAGGGAAACATGCGGATTGAAGAAACTTGAACCCTTGAATCCTCGAATCATTGAACCTAATTTTTTTCTACGAAAGGAACAATCATGCCGGTAGCCGATTACCAGACCTATTGTCAGATGCTCGACCGGGCCAGGGAAGGCCGTTTTGCCTACCCGGCCATTAATGTCTCCTCCCTGACCACGGCCAATGCCGTCCTGAAAGGCCTGGCCGAGAGTCGGAGTGACGGGATCATCCAGGTGTCCACCGGGGGAGCGGCTTTTGCCTCCGGATCTCAGGTCAAGGATATGGTCCTGGGAGCGATTGCTATAGCCGAACATGTCCACCGGGTGGCTGAACGCTACCCGGTCTATGTGGCCCTGCATACCGATCATTGCCAGGCGGACAAACTGGACAAGTTCGTCAAGCCCTTGGTCGAGGAGACGGAAAAGCGGAGGGCCGCCGGGAGCCCCAATCTTTTTAACAGCCACATGTTTGACGGCAGCGCCCTGCCCCTAAAAGATAATCTGGATCTGGCGGTTCCGCTTCTGGAGCGATTTAAGAAAAATGAATTGATTCTGGAAATCGAGGCCGGCGTGGTGGGCGGAGAAGAAGACGGGGTCAAGGCCGAAGCCGCGGCGAAATTGTATACGACCCCCGAAGACACCCTGGAAGTGGCTCGGCGTCTCAACGCCGTTCCAGGGGCCCGCTATCTTCTGGCGGCCACCTTTGGTAATGTGCATGGGGTCTACAAACCCGGAGCGGTTAAATTGAAACCCTCCATTCTAAAAGACTGCCAGGAGGCCGTGATTAACGCCTATGGTCAAACGGCCCGTTTTTATCTGGTTTTTCACGGCGGGTCGGGCTCGGAACTGGCCGATATACATCAGGCCATCGACTATGGCGTGATCAAGATGAATATCGATACCGATACCCAGTATGCCTTTACCCGGGCCATTGTCCATCATATGTACCGCCATTACAATGAAGTGTTAAAGGTGGACGGGGAGGTGGGGAATAAAAAGGCCTATGACCCGCGTACCTACCTGGGCGAGGCCGAAGACTCCATGGCCGAGCGGGTCAAACAAGCGGCCAATGATTTGCGCTCAGCCGGGCAATCGATGTTTAAAAGATGATATCCAATAAGGGAGGAAAAGCATGAGTCGAGGCGTATATCTTCTTAGCAGTGAACCGCGAAGCGGAAGGACTTTGGCGGCTATCGGATTGATGGAAGCCCTTTCCAGCCGGGTGCACCGATTGGCCCTGTTCCTTCCGGTAGTCAAGGATGGTCCGGATCGGGACCCCCTGATCACTTTTTGTCTTCAGCGGTATAATCTTCCCTTCCCTTATGAAACCCTGTATGGCGTCCCCCAACGGGTCGCCAGGGATCTGATCAAAACCCAGGAGACGCGGGAGGAACTCTTCGGGCTTATCCTGGGAAAATACAAAGAATTGGAAGCCAAAAGCGACCTAATTCTGGTGGCGGGCACCGGCTCCCGGAGCGGCTCAACCCTGATGGAATTTGACGCCAATGCCGATCTGGCCAATCATCTGGGCTTAGCAGTTCTGCCCTTAGTCAATGCCTTTAATAAACCGCTGGAGATAGTTGTCCAGGCCATTCGGGGTCTCTCCGAAACCCTTAAGGCCAACCGCTCCGAGGTTCAGGCCTTTATGGTCAACCGGGTCGATCCCGGCCACCAGGCAGAGTTTGAGGCCGCCCTGCGCCGAGAGTTGGGAGAGACCTTTTCTTTCTTCTCCCTGCCGGAACATCCCATGCTGAAGAACCCGACCGTTCAGGATATCGCCCGGGTCTTAAAGGCCGAACGGATCAGCGGGGCAACCGAGGCCTTTGACGGCCTGGTCCGGCATTTCACGGTGGCAGCCATGGAATTGCCCCACTTCCTCGATCATCTGGAGGAAGGCAGTCTGGTCATTGTCCCCGGCGATCGTTCCGACATCATCCTGGGCACAGTGGCCGCCGACCAATCCAGGGCCTATCCCCACCTCGCGGGTTTACTCCTTTCCGGAGGGATTACCCCGGCACCGCAGGTCATGCGGCTCCTTGAAAATCTTTCCCAGTCCAAGCTGCCGATTCTGACCGTAGAAGCCGACACCTTTACCACCGCCCTGGAAGCCAGCCAGGTTGAACCGGGCCTGGTCACTGAGGACCCGCGCAAATTTGCCGCCGCTGCGGCGATGATCGAAGGCTTTGTCGATGTCCCGTCTCTGCTGGCACGGATCGCCGTGGCCCTGCCGGAAAGGGTCACCCCCTTGATGTTTCAACATGAGTTGCTGCAAAAGGCCCGAAAGGGACTAAAGCATATCGTCCTGCCGGAAGGCGAAGAAGAACGGATCCTGAGGGCCGCCGAAATCATTCAGCTCCATAAGGTCTGCCGCTTGACCCTGCTGGGCAAAGTCGAAACCGTTAAGCAGAAGATCGGCGCTTTGGGTCTTTCTTTGGACGGCGTGCCGATCATTGATCCGGCCACCTCCGAACTGAGAGACCAGTGCGCTGAGGCCTATTATCAGGCCCGTCGGCACAAAGGGATCACCCTGGAAATGGCTTTGGATACCATGGTTGATGTCAGCTACTTCGGCACCATGATGGTTCAACTCGGCCTGGTGGACGGTATGGTCTCCGGTGCGGTGCATACCACGGCCCATACTATCCGACCGGCTTTGGAGTTTGTCAAGACCCGACCGGGAACCCGGGTAGTCTCCGGGATCTTTTTCATGTGCCTGCCCGACCGGGTCTTGATTTATGGGGATTGCGCCGTCAATCCCGACCCCACCTCCGAAGAGTTGGCCGACATCGCCATTAATTCCGCTTTGACGGCCGTTGCCTTCGGCATCGATCCCCGGGTGGCCATGCTCTCTTATTCCACCGGTGAATCCGGAAAAGGACCAGATGTGGACAAAGTCCGCCAGGCTACGCGTTTGGCCCAGGAACGGCGTCCGGACTTGAAAGTGGATGGGCCGATTCAATACGATGCGGCCATCGATGCCGATGTGGCCCGACTCAAGATGCCGGGGAGTGAGGTGGCCGGCCGGGCCACGGTCTTTATTTTTCCGGATTTGAACTCAGGCAACAGTGCCTACAAGGCCGTACAGCGGGCCGCCGGGGCCCTGGCCATTGGTCCGGTCCTCCAAGGATTGAATAAGCCGGTCAACGATCTCAGCCGGGGGGCCACTGTGCCCGATATCGTCAACACCATCGCCATTACGGCTATTCAGGCTCAATAGACGGGGAAGTGTGAATCCATGATGAAACTATTGGTTATTAACTGCGGAAGTTCGTCGATCAAGTTTGAGATCTTTGAAGGAAAGGACTGCCGACTGGTCGCCGGGGGGCTGCTGGAAAAGATCGGGTCCTCGGATGCCCGGTTACGCCAGAAGCGCTGGCACGATGACGGGACCTTTACCGTTACCGAAACATTGGAAGCGGTGGCTGATCATGCCAGGGGATTTGAGATGATCGGCACGGTGAATGCCCAAAATAGGATCATTGATTCCGAATCGGATCTCTTCGGTATCGGTCACCGGGTGGTCCACGGCGGGGAACAATTTCAAGAACCGACCCTGATCACCGGGGAAGTGGTCGAAGCCATTCGCCAGCTCATCCCTCTGGCCCCGCTCCACAACCCGGCCAACCTCCTGGGCATTGAGGTCTTGCGAAATTCTTTCCCCAAAGTATCTCAGGTGGCGGTCTTTGACACCATGTTTCACCAAACCCTTCCGGCTCACGCCTATCTCTATGCCCTTCCTTATGACCTCTATGAAACCCATCAGGTCCGCCGTTATGGGTTTCACGGCACTTCCCACCAGTATGTGGCCAGGGAAGCAGCCACCTTTCTCGGCCGGAATGTGAGCGAGACGAATCTGATTACCCTGCACCTCGGCAACGGAGCCAGCGCCGCAGCCATCAAAAATGGACAGAGCGTGGATACCTCCATGGGCCTGACGCCTTTGGAGGGACTGGTCATGGGCTCGAGGTGCGGGGACATTGATCCGGCCCTCCATTTTTACCTCTTAAGAAAAACCGGGATGACTCCGGAGGATTTGGAGAAGCTGCTCAATTCCCAGAGCGGTTTGAAAGGGCTCTGCGGGTTGAACGACATGCGGGAAATCCTTGAACAGGGGGAGCAAGGAAACGAACGGGCCAGGCTGGCCGTTGATCTCTTCTGTTACCGGATCAAGAAATATATCGGCGCTTATTGGGCGGTGCTCGGCCGGGTGGATGCCCTGGTCTTCACCGGAGGTATCGGAGAGAATGCCCCGGTCATTCGGGAAACAATCCTCAGCGGATTGGAGCATCTGGGCCTGGTTGTGGACCCGGAGCGAAACCGAAACGTCCGGGGCAACATCGCAGAGATTCAACCCGTAGGGGCGAAAGATGTTTCGCCCGTATTAATCATCAAGACCAATGAGGAAAAAGAAATTGCCCGTCAGACCCTTCGGGTCATCGAAAAGGCCGGGAGGTAATGACCGGATCGATCAAACAGGATGATCTCCGTAGGGGCGAAACATCTTTCGCCCTCGAAACATTTTGTGGGGCCGAAAAATTTTTCGCCCCTACGAAAAAATATCAACGTCGTTCTATCCGTCTGAAAGGGTATGATTACTCCAAAACCGGGGTTTATTTCATTACCATTTGTACCCATAACCAGATCCCTCTGTTCGGCCAAATCGTTGATGGAGAGATGAATCTGAATGAAATAGGTCGTTTAGCCGAACGATGTTGGATCACCATTCCCGCCCATTTCCCCCAAGTGGGATTGGATGAATTTATAATCATGCCCAACCATATTCATGGTATTTTGGTGATCAAGGAATCCGACGTAGGGGCGAAAGATGTTTCGGGGGCGAAAAATGTTTCGCCCCTACGAATTCCCCAAAAACAACAATCGGGTACATCCCAAACGATTGGATCGATAATCCGCGGTTTCAAAATCGGGGTAACCAAAGAGATAAGGCAACGCAATTCAACCCTTAGTGGGCAAAAAATTTTTCACCCTACCTGGCAACGGAATTATTACGAACACATTATCAGGGATGAGGCAGACCTGATCCGTGTGCAGGATTATATTATGGCCAATCCGGCCCATTGGCATGAGGATAAAGAAAACCCCGTAGGGGCGAAAGATGTTTCGCCCACAAAACATTTCGAGGGCGAAAGATGTTTCGCCCCTACGAGAATAAAGGAGTGATCATGATGGATGACATTAAAAATTACCAGGTTGAGGAACGGCTAAAAAACGGGAACCCGGTTATCATCCGGGCCATCCGACCGGATGATAACGTGAGGATCAAAGAGGCCTTTAAAAATTTAGATCCCCAATCGGTTTATACCCGCCTATTTACGTTTAAAAAAGAATTGACCGACAGTGACCTGAAACGGATCACCGAGGTTGACTTTGAAAAGGAAGTCGCCTTGGTGGTGGCCCGGGGCACGGGAAATCACGAGGTCATCATCGGATCAGGCCGTTACTTTGTCTTGGAGGGGGGAGAGGATGGCCCTCATGCCGAAGTGGCCTTTATGGTCGAAGAGGATTATCAGGGGCAGGGGATCGCCAAAATGATCATCCGTCATCTGACAGCCATCGCCCGTTCCCGAGGCCTTACCGCCTTTGAGGCCGAGGTGCTGCGCGAAAACAAGGCCATGCTGACGGCCTTTGCCCGCTGTGGTCTGCCCATGACCCAACAGTACACGGGCGAGACCATGCATGTCACCCTCTCCCTGACCGGCCCCACCATATAATTTTTTCTGAAAACCGGAAAGAGAATTAAATATTCATGCCAGGGTCCCGCGGAAGCTGGACCCGGGCAGGGAAGAAATAGTATCCTTTAGTGACCTTATTTTGATGCTTTTTTCAATGAACTCCTGAGAACATCGGAGCCGGGGTTGGCGGCCTTTTTTTCGACGATAATCTGAATAGGTGTGAGGCTTGCTCCGTAATAGGCATGATTGAGGGAGTCCCTGACCCCCACAACCGAGCCTTCAAGATTGAGACCCGCATAGATCCCCTTGGACTTGGCAAAAGAGATAAAGTCAGCGACTATGTTGGTCTTGGCCCCTGCCCCGACCGGCCCCAGGGCAATCGAGGTATCCCCGCCCAACTTTACTTGCGAAGTCATCAGGGCATCAACGGCCTTCTGGCTCATGCACAGGACGATTACCTCGGCGGCCTCACCGCCAATTTGAAGGCCGAAGCTGACCGAGCCGATGGTATAGAAGGCGGGCTCGCTCCAAGTTCCTTTGTCATCCCTGGCCAAAAAAACGCCGGTCCCGCCGGAGCCGCCAAAGATGAAGCCCGCCTTCAGAACCTGGGGATAGATGAGCACACCTTTGGCTTTGCCGAAGTTTTTAGGGATCCAGGAGTAGTCTTTGTCACGCATAAAGGCGCTCAAGGTGACATTGGCTTTGTCCACAAGACCTTGGGCGTCTTCCTTGTCCGCAGCCAGGCACAGGCCTGTGCCCAGGACGAGGCTAAAAACAACCACAAGAACAATGATACCCACCATGTGGTTAACTGACCGGTTCGACTTCATAATGATTTTTCCTTTCGATTATAGGCCTTTTGGCCGATTTTAGCTGTACAAGCTGCCGTTAAAGTTCCGTTACCGCGGCTTTCTTGCCGAGTTCCAATACCTGATCGGCATTAGTGGTGGCGAACAGATGGAGCCCCCGGGCGATGAGGCCGGTCCAGCCGGTCTGATGGCTGGCGCCGAGGCCGGCACCATTGTCTCCATGAAAATACTCGTAGAAGAGGATATGATCACGCCAGTACGGGTCCTCCTGGAATTTCCGGGTTCCCCCATAAACCGGCCGCCGGCTGTTTTCCTCTCTTAGAAAAATGTTGGCCAGCCGTCGTTTGATCTCTTCAGACACCTGATAGAGGTTCATCCACCGGCCGGAGCCGGTAGGACATTCCACGGTAAAGTCATTTCCATAATAGGCATAATACTGCAGCAGGGCTCGGATGATCAGTCCGTTAACCGGCATCCAGATGGGGCCCCGCCAGTTGGAATTCCCCCCAAACATGCCGCTATCGGATTCGGCAGGCAGGTAGGAAACTCGGTATTCCTCGTTTCTAAGGTGAAAAATAAAAGGCTCATCGGCATGGGATCGGGAAAGGGAGCGGATCCCATAGGGGCTTAGAAACTCGTCTTCAGCGAGCATCCTGGTCAGGACTCGGCGCAGCCGCTCTTCATTCAAAATGGAGGCCAGTCGGCGATCGGCATAACCGGTTTTGACCGGATCGTGGATAAAGGATCTGAGCTCCGGCCGGCTCTGGAGGAACCTGGTCAGGCTGGCAAGGACATCCGGGTATTTTTTGAGGAGCTGCCCATCGAAAACGGTTACGGCACAAAAGGGGAGCAATCCGACCATGGACCGGACCTTTAAGCGCTGGGACCGGCCGTCGGGCAGCCGCAGCACATCATAGAAGAAGCCGTCTTCATCATCCCACATACCTGTACCCCCACCCCCACGCATCATCGAGGAGGCGATCCAGAGGAAGTGCTCCAGGAATTTGCGGGCCATATCGAGGTAGGCCGGCCGATGAAGGGTCAGCTCTGAAACTATCTCGAGCATATTCTGGCAGAAGAGGGCCATCCAGGCCGTGCCGTCGGCCTGTTCAAGGTAGCCTCCGGTGGGCAGGGGGGCGCTGCGGTCGAAGACGCCGATGTTGTCCAGTCCTAGAAACCCTCCTTCGAAAACATTGCTGCCGGTTCGATCCTTGCGGTTTACCCACCAGGTGAAATTGAGCAAGAGTTTCTGAAAGACCCGTTCTAACCACTCCAAATCACCCTGACCATGTCTCACCTGCTGCAACCGGTAGGTGAACATAGTGGACCAGGCATGAACGGGCGGGTTGACGTCGCCGAAGTTCCACTCGTAGGCCGGGAGCTGTCCATTGGGATGGAGGTAATCCTCCCGGACCATCAGTTCGAGCTGTTGTTTGCCAAATTCCTCATCGACCAGGGTCAGGGCCAGGACATGAAAGGCCAGATCCCAGGCCGCATACCAGGGGTATTCCCATTTGTCCGGCATGGAGATGATCTCGGCGTTGTACATGTGGTGCCAGTGTTCATTGCGTGGGGCTCGCCGGACCGGGTTGAAAGGGCTGGCGCCGTGTTCATCGAGCCATTTGTCCACATCGTAGTAATAGAACTGTTTGGACCAGAGCATACCGGCAATGGCCTGGCGCATGACGTTTTTTTCATCCGATGAAAGCACGGCCGGAATGACCGTTTCATAAAAGGCATCGGCCTCCTCCAGACGCTGAGTAAAAAGGGCATCGAATTCAGAAAAAGGATCAGGGGAGGAACCGGCCATGAAGCGAAGCCGGATGACCTGCTGCTGACCGGGGCCTAAAGTAGTTCGAAAATGGAAGGCCGATTTAGTTCCGACCGATTCCGGATTAACCGCTTCTTCCCGACCTTCTACCAGGTAATTGTTGATGCCGTCTTTGACATAGGGGCCGGCATTCGGGTATTGCGGGAAGAGCCGTTCATTATTCGTCTCATTTTCGGTGAAGAGCAAGGGAACATTATCTTCAGCGTAGAGGGTATAAGTGCCCAGAAGGGCATGCTTGGCTTCCATGGCATTTGTTCTCTCGGGTCCCCCTATCTTTCGGATCAACGGTTTTTCGACGTGACCTGAAATCCAGGTTGACCAGTCATTGCGGAACCAGAGCGTGGGCAGGACATGCAATTCAGCAGTGTCAGGGCCTCGATTGATTATCGTAATCTTCACCAGGATATCTTCCGGCCCTGCCTTGGCATATTCTACAAAAAGATCAAAATAGCGATCATCATCGAAGACTCCCGTGTCGAGAAGCTCATATTCCATCTCGGTTCGGCTGCGGGTCCGGTTTGTCGATACAAGTTCGTCATAGGGAAAGGCGGCCTGGGGATATTTATAGAGATATTTCATGTAAGAGTGGGTGGGGGTGCTATCGAGATAAAAGTAGTACTCCTTGACATCCTCGCCATGGTTCCCTTCGCTGTTGGTCAGTCCGAAGAGGCGCTCCTTGAGAATGGGGTCCCGGCCGTTCCAGAGGGCCAAGGCAAAGCAGAGATGCTGCCCGTCATCGGATATTCCGGCCAGTCCGTCCTCGCCCCAGCGGTAGGCCCGGGAGCGGGCCTGGTCGTGGGTGAAAAAGTTCCAGGCATCCCCGTTTTCGCTGTAGTCTTCCCGCACGGTGCCCCATTGCCGCTCACTCAGATAGGGTCCCCATTTTTTCCAGGGAAGGGAACTCACTCTGGCTTCTTGCAGACGCTGTTCTTCCCGGTTCATGTTCGTCTCCTTATTAATCCGCCATGCCCCGCCTTTTGGGGCGTGGCATCACGAAATATGAAAAAAAAGCAGGAATAATGAGTGACTTCGAACTCTATTTTCAGATTAAGCCGTCATGTCCCGTCAGGGACGTGACACCACCAAAGATGAAAATAGGACTTAGGCTCGGATTCTATTTTCGTAGTAAAGGAAAAGTTTTCGCCCTGTTTCCTGTGCTCTCCGTTGAAGAGCGTTTCTGCAAACCTTTTATTCTGACAGCAATGTTCTCATGTTGTCAACAGCGGAAACCTACTGCCCTGGCCCTTGAGTTTTTCCATGGTCTTCTCTTTCTCCGCCCGGGCTTCCATGAGCAGGTTGTAGGCGATGTAGTATTTGTAGATGTTGGCCACATAGGTCACCGTCTCCGCACCGATTTTCTCGGCAGCGACATGTTCCACATTGTGGAACCAGACGTTCGGGTCCAGACCCCGCCTGGCAGCCTCTTTACGCATCTGGGCAATCCGGCCGGCACCGGCATTGTAGGAAGCGAAGGCGAAGAGGGCCTTGTCCTGCTTGGTCATGGGTTCCTTGCCGTAGTACTGGTCTATCATCCAGCGCATGTACTTGATGCCGGCATGAATGTTCGGCTCAGCCTTACTGATGTCACCAACGGCGAGGTCTTTACCGGTTTTAGGCATGACCTGCATTACCCCGATGGCCCCGACCTTGCTTCGGGCCGCCTGATTGAGTTGGGATTCCTGGTATCCCTGGGCGGCCATCAGCAACCAGTCCACATCGTACTGATCCCCGTATTTCTTAAAAAACTGAATCAGAGTTAGAAATTTTTTCCGCTCCGACTCGGAGGAAGCGTCTTTGACATATTTTGTTCTTTTTAAATACCGCATAAGGATCGTTTTTCCCGTGTCGGTCCCTTTCCCGTGTCGAGTCCAAAAATCGTCGAGGGCCGCCTTGAACTGGGGACTTCCCTTGCGGATCGCCGGAGCAATATTGCCTCCGGTGCGCAAGGCGGCCCCTTCGTTCACCCTGATCTTGGGGAAAATCTGCTTCCAGAAATCTGCAAAGTGTTTGTCCACCACAATGAGCGGAATCAGCCTGGCGTTGACCATCTCAAGCAGGTCCTCGTCTTCCAGGGTCTCCGGCGCCTCCCTGATGATCACGGTAGGCTTTTTTTCAGTGGTAAACCGCCGGTTGAGTTCCACGAGGCTTTCGTAATAGCTGGAGGACTTGCGAACGAAGACCACCTTTCCCGCCAGGTCATCTACGCCGGACACAACCGGGGAATCGGGCCCGGATATGACCAACTCACTGACGTTGGGATAAAACGGCGTGGTAAAGTCGACCAGCTTCTGACGCTCAGGAGTAATGGTGAGGTTGGCTGCAGCGATATCACCCTTGCCGGCCGCCAGGGCCTGGAGCAGTTGGTCGCGACCCACAGGGATGAAAACGACTTGCACCTTGAGATGCTTCCGTTTTTTCTCTTTGGCCAGCTTTTTATTCAGGTCTTCCTCGAAGAGGCGAAACATATCGTATGTTATCCCGTGCTGGGTCCCTTTATCTGCAAAATAGAAGGTTTTGCTGTAAGTCGTCAGTACCCGGATGAACCGCCGCTGGATCATCCCGTCGAGATCGCCGGTCCAGGGTTTCATCATCTCTTCGGGCGCGATGGTGAGCCGCTCTTTCTTGGTCGGTTGGGGAGAAGATTTATCCTCAGCAGAGAGGGCCAGGGTACTGATAAATAAATTGCCCAGAAAGGCCGCTAATAGGCAGAAAGACAACCGTAAATACATTATGAAAGGCAGGGGGTAGTAAGGTTTAAGACAATTTTTCATTAATCCAATTTCCTTTCCGTCACTAGTCTTAGGGCAGCCTAATGTTTCTACTATTCTATTTTACCATAGCTTCTTTTTAAAAACGAGACCCTTATTCAAACCATCCTTTCCGGCGGAAATAGATAAACAGCCCCACTCCGATGAAGAACATGGAACCCAGGGCCAGCGGGTAGCCATAGGGGATCGTTAATTCCGGCATGCCTTCGAAATTCATGCCCCAGATCCCGGCAAGCAGGGTTATGGGCATGAAGATCACCGAAATAATGGTCAGCCGGCCAAGGCGGCGGTTCATCTGGCCCTGGCCGCGCATATCCAAGAGGGACCGCAGGAGGTCCAGGCGCCCTTCCAGCCATTCCAAAGACCGGTGAGTAGCCTGGAGATTCGCTTGGGCACAGACCAAACCCTCCCGAGTTGTTTCATGGTCGAAATGGGGCCGGTCAATAGCCAGCAACGACTGGACGATGGGCATTTGTCCGCTGACAATCGCTTCAAGGGTCAACAGTTCGGACCGCTTTTCGGAAATTTCGCTCATATCGACCGAGTTGGGTTCCCGGTCCATCCGGTGCTCCAGGGCCGAAATCATTTTCAGCAGTTCAGCCGAGCGCTGCAGAGAATCTAAGGAGAGAACGATCAGCATGGCCGAGACGAGCCCGGCAATAGTTTCGTTGGGGAGCCAGCCGGCCGATTCCTGTGGGACAGCGATGTACTGTAGCCGTCTGGCCGGGCTGCTTTGTAGGGTCAGCAAAAGGTCCCGGCGGTAAAGAAGGGCCACATATTCCAGGCCGTCATGATCCTCTGATTCGACCTGGATGGGGAGCACCATAAAAATAAGTTGATTTAATGGGTAGAAGCCGGGACGGTCTCGGGCCTCAAGACAAAGCCTCCTGGGAAGATCTTTGATTTCAAACTTATCCAACACTTCGGCCAATTCCTCGTTTTCAAAGGCCCGCAAATTTAACCAGACGCCCGCCCCCCGGTTCCGGGCTACTTCGGCGGCCCTTTCATAATCCAAGGGAATGAGATCCTTTTGGTCGCTAATTTGGTAGCAGTCCATTCTCATAAGTTTTCTCCGGTAACAGAACTACGCAGCGTCTCCTTTATGCTTTTTTGGACAGCGATTTAAATATTTAAACGTCACCCATCCGATCTTTTACAAAGAAAAGGCATTCCTGCCTGGACGTTATTATAATATCGGCTGCCAGCGGGTCAGAACATGGTATCCCCAGGGGGGAAGATCGACAAACAATCCCATGGTGCCCATCTCCTCCCCGTTTCGTTCATACTGGCTGTTGGTAAAGAGGTCGGTCATCCGCCAGGTTCTGCCTCGTAATTCCTCCCAGGGAAGGAGTATCCGCCCTTGTGAAACCGAGTCCGAGAGGTTGACCACAACCAGGAGATAGTCCTCGGCCCGGCGCCAGGACCAGGCTATGAGGTTCTGGTAGCTGGGGTTATCGGGCCAGCCGGTACGGGTGCAAAGCTGCCAGTCCCCATCCCTCACCCCTTCCAGAGCAGCGGCGTTAACCAGGGTTCGATAAAATGCCCGGAGGTCCTGATCAACCGGCTCGTCGGGACGGCGGCCAAGGAAGACCGGGACCCGCACTTGCCTTCCTTCGAATTGGCCTTCGTGAAAGAGTTTGGCCCCGGGAATGGTGGCCATGGTTAGGGCAGCCGTCCGGGCCTTCTGGGGGGTAAAAACCGATAGGGCCCTGGGCTCATCGTGATTTTCAATAAACCGGACCAGTTTTCCCTGGTAAGCGTCATCGGCGCAAAGATGGAGTCGCACACTCTCGGCCAGGTCGTGTTCCAGACGATCATAGAGACGTTTATCATAACAATAATTGAAACCCTGCTGTTGGAGGTCCCACTCCAGATCCCAATAGGCCTCGGCCATAAACAGAAATCCCGGATGTTTCTTTCGGACAGCCCGGATGATTTCCGGCCAGTATTCCGTTCCCGGCCGCTCTCCGGCCCGGCTTCCCCAGGTGCCTTCAAAGATATTATTCATGACCAGCATAGCCATGTCGCAACGCACCCCGTCGCTCTGGCCGGCGATTTCCAGCAAGGTCTCGATCATGGCCTGCCGGAGTCCCGGCTCAAAGGCATTCAGTTGGAGCACATCCGGCCAGGCCGGAAAGTAGGGGTCCCGGCCGCAGGCAAATACCTTGCCTGACGCCTCAATAAAGGAGGCCGGATCATCCCTGGCCTCATCGGCACTTCCCTGGATGAAAAATTCCGGATGGCTGATGACCCAGGGATGGTCCGGAGCCACGTGATTGGGAACAAAATCGACGATGAGTTTCAGATCCCGGGCGGCCAGTTCCTTCCGGGCCTGGGCCAGCCCTTCCGGGCCTCCCAGATGGGCGTCAACCCGGTATTGCCGCACACAATAGGGAGAACCCACATTGTCCTCTGGCTGAAAATCGGGCAGGGTCCGGCGGAAATCTTCCAGCAGACCCTGATTTTGATTGGCCACGGCGGTTCCGGCAGGGCTTCGCTCCCAGACCCCCATGAACCAGAGGGCATCGAAATGGAAAGCGGATAACTCCTCCCATTCCTCTTCCGGCACATTGGAAAGCGTAACCGTTCGGCTGTATTTACGGCTCAGTTCGTTAAGCCAGACCCAGGTGTTGATTTCGTAGATGACCGGATGTCTCGGCCAGGGTTTCATTTTTTTCTCCTTCTCTTAGGGGTGATCATAACCCTTGGGTATCTGATTCGTGAACAAGCTTCAGGTCCTCCGGTAAAGGGTAGTGCTGTTCAACGGTTCGGTTCAGCAGGTCCAACTCCTGGTTCAAGGCCGGTTGCCGATGTTCCGGCAAAGTTGAATTCAGATTTTGGATCAAGGCGCGCAGCCGCCGGGCAATCTGGACATTCCCCGCGCCACAATGGCGGATCTCGGTAAAGGTGAGACGGACGAAATCGTCCCAGTTTGGTGTCCGGAAGATCAAGCGCAGGTTTTTCCGGGTATCCCGTAATTCGTCATCATGCAGATGGCGTTGGCCGACGGCCTTAAGAAGGCGGTGCAATTGATCCAGGACCAGTACGGCCGTAGTGGGGTCATTGATGGCCGGTGAGAGGGCCTTGAGGGCGATATCGATCAGAATACGAAAGGCAAAAGTGGGATCCTGCTCAAGGGTCCGCTCAGCGCCCAAGGCCACGGTCGAACGCAGTTTCCGATCGTCGATTTCGGCTGCTCGGCCGTACAGCCTAAAGAGAGGTTCCCCCTGGGCCAGAAAATCTCCGATGCGGGGGACGAATTCGATCACGCCCTCGGCCGCTGCGGCCTCGGCGACCAGGGCCTCGAGATTCAAAGCTAAGACGATCTCTCCCTCATCCTCCTGGAAAACGGTCCGTTCCGGCTGTCCCAAATTTCGTGGTGAAACTTCTTTTGGCCCTACTGTCAGTTGGGGATAAACGGATTCGATAACGGCCAATCCCATTTTCCCCACCCTGGCGGCAATGGAAACCGGACGAAGCAGCCTGGCGGCATAATCAATCAGATAGAGAAAATCGGCTATACAGAACAGTCCGAGCCAGGCGGTGACGGCGAGGGGAAGTTGATGGACGATCTTTTCTGTTCTACTGAAGGTGCCCACAGCGAAGACCAAGGTATAGACAAAGAGTCCTACACTGAAGCGGACCACATTGTCCCGCAACAGGGTGGTGGCGATGATCCGGGGGGTCAACTGCCCGCTGGCCACTTGAATGGCCACCAACAGGGAGCCAAAGGTGAACACTAAGAAGGAGAGGGACAACGTTATCACGGTCTGATAGACCGCTTCGGCCCCGGCCAAGCCCATTTTCATAACCGAAAAGGGCAGCCAGACATCCAGAAGGTGAAGCAATCGGACCGTCATCTGCTCCAGGAAGATAGCGATAAGGGGGACGACCCACAGGGAAGATTTGATATAGCTAACAATACGAAAGACCCGGTTCCAGGTAAATTTCGTTCGGAGATGCCCCACCAACCGGTAATCCGACTTGGCTTCAATTAGAGAGATGATTCGCCGGACGATGTCCGGACGTTTGCTCTTGGTCATAACCTTTTCCTTCTTAAATCCAAGATAGTAAATTCAAGCCGACTCTGTTCTCCTGGTTCTGTGCTGAACATCAGATTGAAAAAGTTGAATCTCCTTGCTGTCTCCTTTGATCATCTTCCTTAGCCTGTAGGGATCGTGACGACCGGAGTAGCCCCTTTTTCTCCGGTTTCCACCAGAGTAAACACAAACATGAGGAAAGAGAAAATTCTCTTGGAGAGGAGATCTCGATCATCAATCCAGAAATACATATTCCGATAGGGGATGGCCACGAAGGCCTCAGCAGGCTTCTGCGCTGAATATTGAATGCGTATCAAAGGCGGAAGTCTGTTCCCGGCGGCCGTATAATCCATACGGGTGGCCCCCACTCTTTTTTCCTCCACATGAGAGGCTGGAACCTCGATGTCTGCTGAAAGGTCGATGATGACCCCCAGAAACGATCTGGTCAGGAGGGCTAACTCTTTATCATTCTGGGGAATGGCCCCATAGACCACATCAAAATCATTGGCCTCAGAATTCAGGCCTAAGCTCTGGCGCACTTCTTTTGACAATGTTTCTATATCCGGGTCTCGTTTTCCCCGAAAAATCAGCAGAGCCGATTCTTGTTTATCTTTTTTGATAACCCGCATTCCGACCCCGCCGGCGGCCTGGATCTTCCGCATCTTTTCCAGCAGGCTATAAAATTCCGGGTCTGCTGACCGGGCCCGGGCTTCACCTCCATGGCGATTGCGGATTCCGTTGATCTCCTGGATCATTAAACGAAAAATCAGGTCTATGGGATAGCCGTCCTGGACCAGGCTGAGGATGGCGGCCGGTGGTATGGGAGACATGAGACTGCGGGCAAATTTATCTCCCATGATAGGGGTATAGGTCATCGTCGGACGGTCTACATATTGCCCCATGGCCCCCAAAGTTTGGGAGTTACTCCAGGGGCTGCTGGTGAGGGTTGCCCCAAGATTGATTTGCCCGGCGACCTGATATTGACTGATCACCGAAGTAATGTCTAAAAAAACGGGCGCATCGCCATAGCGAATCTTGACCAGGTTAAAGAGCATCTGGTGTTTCCAGGAGTCGGAAATGGCCGATAGATAATCCGACCGGTCCCGGGTTACCGTGGCCGGGCCCATCCCGGCACAACCGGCCAACAGAAAGCCCGCTATCCCGAAAAGCATCCAGGCCCAACACTTTCGTTTTTTCATATCAACCTAACCTCCACAGAGAGAGATTGAAGTTTCTTTATCCGCCAGGCTTTATTCCATGCCCAGAATCTTCTTTTGATTCTGAATAAATCCTAAAGGGTCTAGGAATGAATCATTCCTCCACCAGGTGCTGCTTAAAAGATTTTCCAATAGGGAAGCCATTTCAAGACGATTTGTTTCAAGGTGCCGTCTTTCTTCCAGTCGGCTAAGACGGCATTGATTTTTTTCAAAAGAGCCTGATCTTCAAAGCGAATGGCCCAGGCGAGATAATCTTCATTCAACAGATCCCTTGATCCCCTCAGGGTTGTTTCGTTTTCCGAAAGAAGCCAAAGAATGGACGGGGCGTCGTGGACGAAAAGATCAATTCTCCTGTTGGTCAAGAGGTCGGGTGCCTCACCGGGGTTTTTTATAGGGATAACGAAATGACTTAAAAATTGATTTCTAACAAAGACCTCGCCGGTCGTTCCCTGGATCACGCCCACGGTAGTCATGCTTTCCAGAATTTTTTTCTTCGAATCGTATTTGGCTCCGTCTCCGGCTCGCATCATGGCCGCTAAACCACTCTTAAGATAAGGGTCAGTGAAATTGATTCGCACCTTTCTGGCATCGGTAATGGTCATGGCCGACATGATAATATCTGTTTTCCCTTCCATTAAGGCATTAATCTGATCGACCCAGGGCAGCTCAATAAACTGGATATCTTGATGAAGGGCTTTTCCCAGCCGAAGGGCAAAGTCCGCTTCCAGTCCGGTGATCTCGCCCTTCCATTTAAAAATCATCGGAGGGTAATTGGGCGTAATCCCCACGCGGAGAATGGTCTTCTGTGACAGAGAGGGGGGAACCTGGGCCTGGGATTGCGGAAGATCATTAGGCCAACTGCTTAGGATGATTGCGGCAATAATCCCGAAAATTAGATTAATCTTGATTTTGCTCATTAGTAATTTCCTCCGGTTTTCTAATTTCCACTTCATTTCCTTTCGGATCAATTCCCTCTTCAGGCTCTTCCAAAACCCAGGCATTGAGCAGAGTATGAGCCACGACCAGCACTACGGGCCCGATGAAGAGGCCGATAACCCCAAAGGCGATCAGGCCACCGATGACCCCAACCAAGATCAAGACCAGCGGAAGGTCGGCCCCTTTTTTAATCAGGAAGGGCCGGACAAAGTTATCCAGAATGAGTGCCAGGACTGAAAAGATGAGGAGGATGCTACCCCAGATAACCCCAAATTTCCAGAAGACCCAAACCACCGCCGGAAGCAGTATGGGAGCCGGGCCGATCTGGGCCAGGGAAAGAACAAACATCATGGCCGTAAGGAGTACCGCTGCCGGTACACCGGTGACCAGAAGACCCAGACCGGCCACCGTGGCCTGCAGAAAGGCCGTCACCACAACGCCGAGGGCCACGCTACGAATGGCCTTGGCGGCCAGGACGGCCACGGATTCTCCTTGTGGCCCGGCCAGGCGGCGGGCAAATCTCAATATCCAGGCAGAAACCGACTCACCTTTGGCATAGAACATGGCCGCCAGGATAACAGTAAAAAGAAATTCAACGATAAGCATCCCTGCGGTACCGGCCTGGGTCAGAAACCAGGTGGCGACTTTTCTGGAATAGGGTGCCAGATAGGGGCCTATTCCTTTCATGCCTAGGGCAGTATAAGGCTCCCAGACTTCGGCCAGTTTTGGGCCGATGAGGGGAAAAGTTTTCACCCAACCGGGTGGAGGCGGTATGGTAAAAGTCGACAGGGATTCAACCCAGCCATAAATATCGTCGGATCTTTGGATGATGACCAGAATGGCCGACAATAAAGGGCTGATAAAGATCAGGAGAAGGGCCAAGGTCATGATCGATACAGAGAGTCCTCGCCTATTCTTCAACCTGGCCTCGAGTCTGATCAGGATCGGCCAGGTGGTAATGACGATCATACCGGCCCAGACGATGGGGGCCAGGAAGGGACGAAGGACCCAGATCACGGCCCCGATCAGGAGGGCGATGGAAAGGACCTGGAAGGTGATCCGGGTTACGTCAGGAGGAGCTTGTCCTGGTTCGGAAGGTGGAGCATCAACATTATTTTTAGGGTTCATCGGTTTTTGATCGACCATTTTATTTTCTTTCTTCATTTCACCAGGACGGTGGGTTCCTGTTCGGCCAAGAGAACGCCTATCCTGAAAACTTGTTTAGAGTAGGGTTTATTTCTTTCCCCAATTGAACGGGATACTAAGGGTCAGCCAGGTGTTCCAACCTTCCGGGCGGTTCACGGCATCCCTTTCAAAATAAGCCTTGAGATTGATGGTCCAGTTCTGATCAAAGACCTTAAAGAAATAGCCGATTTGCGGACCGATGGCCCAGACCCTTGACTTGAAATCTCCCAGTTTAGCGCCTGAACCGCTGTCCCCGGTTAGTTGGTAATACACGTAGCCGACCAAGCCGAGGTGGAATTGATCCGAAAGAAATTTTGAAGCCGCCCAGTCGAGATGGCTGTCTTGGCCGTTCTGGTACTTGGTCGCCGTGTTCTCAAAATTATAGGTGACACCGGCCACGGCCGACAGCTCGAGCCCGGTTTTCCGGTTCAAGTAGGTGTATCCTAACCCGCCGTCGATCGACCAATGATTGGTCCCGAGATTGGCTTTCTTATCTTTATCGTACGAACCAACGGGCAGGCCGGCCATGGAGTAGACCATAACATTGTGTTTCGACCTGTTCCACTTTAGAGAGGCCATGGGATATAAATCGCCAAAACCATTTGACGTATCGTTCAACCCTCGGGAAAGCCTGGTCCCGCCGGGTCCGGTTAATTCGGCTTTTATATCCGTATTCATACTCCCATACACGGCTGTTAAGCTTAACGAAGCCTGTGCTCCCGCCACCGGGTCACTCAATACATAGGTGGGAGATAACATAAACAGGTCCGCCTTGGAATTGAGACCTGCCACAACCCGTGTCCCGATTGTGAAGGTCTTGCCGCTATCGGCATCCCCCGAGTAGTGATAGTAGGTTAGGGGTATAGACCATCCCGGATCGCTTTTGGTTGCTGCAAAACTGCCCATCTGCCCGGGCAGCCAAAAGCTTACACCACCTTCATCGGCATATACCTCAGGCCAAGAAATCGTTGCCGCTATGGTCAGGCAACCGAACATCATGGTCCAAAGTATTGTTTTGTGGGTCCAGGTTTTTTTCATACTGTCCAATCTGGTGAAATCGGCGTGGCGGTAAGGATTAGAACTGAAGGGGGCAAATATTCCAAGGATGACGATCTAAACTATAGACCGTCACCCCGATCATTGAAAGATCTCTTTATTTACTGAGTGAAGCCCCGGAAGAGGGCTGCTGGAGGGCTTTGGCGATCTCCCGGCACAAACGCTCCACGGCCCGACTCTGGGCGGCTGCCAGAGAACGGTAATCCGACCCATTGACCGGTTCGCTGATGCGAAATTTTTGACCGACCCCTTCCTTTTTCTCCGGACCTTCCTGAATGACCCAATAGGCGTCTAGAAATATTTTTCCCCCCAAAGACCCTTCGAAGCGTGTGACGGCCAAAATAATCCGTATATTGGGTATGAGGGTCATGCCATAGGGGTAGAGGACGATTTTATCTCTTTCTAAGAGCAAGCCAAGATTTTCAGCCATGACCAGGGTAAAGTTCTCTTTCAAAGAGCCAGCCCAATGGTCGAACTCGGCGATTTGGAGGGTATTATCATCGGTGCGGGTGATGATCCCTGGGCGGTTCAGGTAATCCGGAAAACGAACGGGGCCCAATCCGATAGTCCGGCCCTGGCTAAACGGTTGAGCTTCCCCGATCGATTCCGGACCGGCCATGGGACTAAGGGTATAAAAGCGGGGAGAAGGGGTAGAGGCACATCCCGCCAGCATCAGCAAGCCAAGGGCGAAAATAAAGAGGATCGTGTAAGCCAAGAATTTTTTTTGCATCGTTATTTTCCTCCATCGGGCTTTTTGCCCCAGAGCAGGGCTTCGGGATGCTGCTTCAGATATTCCGCCAGCCCATTTATCGATCGAATCGTCCGATTCAGTTCATCCAGGGAATTGATGATCTCCGCCGTGAGAAGAGAATCTTCGGAAATCGTTTCCGAGGCCTTCTTCAAGGTCTGCCGGGCTTCGGACAGGACCTTGCTGGCTTCCTCTAAGGTGGTTTTCAGGCCGGCAGCCAGAGGGGCGATTTGACCGTCGGTGTTTCGGATAAGTTGACGGGTTTCCGTCAGGGCCCCTTGAACCTCGGCGGATAAAGCATTGATCCGGGTATCCACAACCTGAACCAGCTTTTGAAGATCCTCCAGGAATAGACCGGATTTTTCCAGGGTTGTGTTCAGATTACTGGTGATTTTCTTTGTTGCCGGGGAATTGATCAGGTTCTCCAGGCCGGCGATGGCCTTGGTCAGGTTCTGAAGGACTTCCTGTATCGGGATTTTTTCCAGGGATGCTTTGATCTCTTCGATTCCCGAAAGAATAGTGGGGACTTCAGGGTACCGCGATTCGGCCCCCACCAGACGGGCCGGTTTGTTCGGAAAATAATCGCCATAGATCATCAATTGGCCGGTGACCATGCTTTGCACCCTGAGCTGGGCTCGCAGCCCCTTTTCTATTTGACGCTTTAAATTCTCTTTAGCATCAAGGTGTCCATCTCCTTTTTCTTTATACAAAGAGGGATCAAGCTCAATATATACCGGCACCAGGACTTTCAATTCCTTGGGATAGGTCCACATTTGCACATCCACGACTGATCCGACGGTTACCCCTCTAATGACTACCGGTGCTCCGATATTCAAGCCGCTGACCGACTCCTGGAAAAACAAGACCAGTTTGATCTTTTTGGAAAAGAAAGCCCCTGATCCGAAGATCACGACTGCCCCGATCAGCAGGGCCAAGGCCCCGACTACAAACCCTCCGATCATTGTCTTACTGGCGCCCTTGCTCATGTATAGTACCTCATCTCTGTTTAACCCTTTTTAGACAGGATGTGCCGGATAAACCGGTATGACTAATTTTGTTATTCCCGTCAACCACGTTTTTTCGTTTGCCTGTTTTACTTTTCCCCTCGGGTCAAAAATTTTACCACCTTCGGATCTTTGGCCTCCCGGAGGAGCATTTTGGGATCACCCTGGGAGGTCATGGTCCGGGTCTCCACGTCTAGGTAGATGGCGTTGTTGCCGATGGAAAAGATACTGGCCAGTTCATGAGTAACCACGATGAAGGTGGTCCCCAGGCTCTCCCGTAATTCCAGGATCAGGTCATCCAGCAGGCGGGAACTGACCGGATCGAGACCGGCCGACGGTTCGTCCAGAAAAAGGAATTCCGGATCCAGGGCCATGGCCCGGGCCAATCCGGCCCGTTTGCGCATGCCGCCGCTGATTTGGGAGGGGAAATAATCCTCAAAGCCGGCTAATCCCACCAGAGCCAACTTCAGAGAAGCCAGCTCCCGAATCTGCTCAGGTTTGAGATCGGTATATTCCCCCAGCGGCAGGGCCACGTTTTCAGCCAGGGTCATGGAACTCCACAGGGCCCCCTGTTGGTAAAGGATACCGAATTTCTGCCTCAATAAATCCCGTCCCTCTAAATCGGCATCCCAAAAACTTTGGCCCTTGTAGAGAATCTTTCCCTTACTGGGTTCATTGAGGCCGATCATGGTCCGCATGAGGGTGCTCTTGCCGCAGCCGCTGCCGCCCATGATGATAAAGACGTCTCCTTTGTGAACAGTGAAAGCCACATCCTGCATCAGGACGAAACTGCCGAAGGCGATCTTGAGGTCTCTAACCTCAATCCATTTATCCGGGGCGGCTGCTGCGTCCATGATCAGATCCCAACGATATTGCAGAGAATGGTAATGATGGCCGTAGCCACGATGATGCTGATGATCCCGCCAACTACGGCCTGGGTGGTCACCTGACCAACGGCCATGGCACTCCGGCCGCAGCGGATTCCTTTGAGGCAGCCCATCAGGGCCACCAGGACGCCGAAGACCGCACTGTGGAAAAGGCCGATCCAGAAATGGGTCAGCGAAACGGAGGTTACGGTCTGGTTGTAGTAGAGCATGAAGTTGAGATCCAGCATGAAGACCCCGACGATTAACCCTCCGATCATTCCCATAAAGACCGAATAGACACCCAGCAGAGGCATCATCAGGCCCAGTCCCAGGATTCGTGGGAGGACCAGGAATTCTATGGGAGAGATCCCCAGGGTTTCAAGGGCATCGACCTCTTCGTTGACCTGCATGGTGCCCAGCTCCGCAGCAAAGGCCGCACCGGTTCGACCGGCCATGATGATCCCGGCCATGATGGCCCCCATAACCCGCATCATGGCGATGGCCACCAGACTGGCCACGTAAATCTGGGCCCCGAAAATTTTCAGTTGCACGGCACCGACAAAAGCCAGGATCAGACCGACCAGGAGACTGATCAGGGAAACGATGGGCAGGGCATCGGCCCCGGTGCGCTGGATGATCTGGAGCAGATCGGACCGGCGGAATTGGGCCTTGCCCCGGAGCAGTTTCAGGAAGGCCAGGGTTACTTCCCCGACAAAGCCGATGGTGTCCTTAATGGAGTGCCAAATATCCAGATAACGGGTGCCGACCCGTTCCAGAAAGGCTTCTTTGGTATCTTCCCGGCGGGCCCCTTTTCTCTCCGGTACGGCTTCAGCCAGGGCCAGCAGACGTTTCACTCCTGGGGGAAGCCCTTCTTCTTTTAAGGCAATCTGATGTTCGGTACAGAGGTGTTTTAATTTAGTCAGAAAGGTCAGGAAAAGGCTGTCCCAGTTCGTTACTGCGGAAGAATCCAGGACCAGGGATTTCCCCGGGGAGGGAGAGGAAAGATGACGCTCCAGCTCGGTTAATTCGGGGATGGTCTGACCAATGGTCCAATCCCCCTGCAAATGGATCACCAGGACTCCCGATTCTGTAGAGGATACGGATAACCCGGTCTTCGGGGAAAGGGGGATATTTGAAAGAGTAGAGGCCATTATTTTCTTTGGAAAGGTATCTCTCCCGACCTTTTTCAGGCGGGAGAGATTTGGCAAAATTAAAAATAAACAGGCGCCAGGTTAAGGCGCCGGAAGCTTATTTTATTAGCGGTATATGAATGGCGGCGTCAAAAGAGATGGCCGCTTGAATCTTGTTTTCAAGTTGATAAAAGCGGGCTATCTTAACATTGGGTAAGACGGCCTGTAATTTTGGTAGATAGGCCTTCCCCATATTGACCCTATCCATTTCCAAACCAAAATAGGTGTCGAGGAGTTGTTTGGCTGAGGTTTCCGTCATGCTCTCGTAGCCCGAGGCATAGCTTTTAATCATAGCCATGACCCGATCATTATATTTCATTAAATCGTTTTGATAACTCTCATAAATCGGCCAGAAACCTTTGGCTTGGGCTTCGGTAAGCTGCATATTTTGGGCCATAAAAAGCTTTTTGTCGGCCCTGACCTTTTCCCTGAGGATCTGCATGTTGTCGGATTGTTTTTCCTTGTCTTGAGCCAGGGCCGGTAATCCGGATAAAACCAGAATTAAGGTTAGGAGTGAAATGGAAACGATAAGGGATTTTTTGCTGGTCATACTTTTCTCCTTAAAAAAAATTTTCCGATCAGGACTTAAGTAGTGGACTATAAATTAAAAAAATTCTTCGGTCAAGGGGAAAAGAGTGAAAAAAAGGCCCTGAGGAAAGGCTTGACCTGACCTCCGGGGTGTCTTATATTCGCTTCACTCCGAAGGGAAAATTTAATAATATCTTGAAATATCCATTTTAACAGGTTGTACAGAAAAGTCCAGATACAAAGCGCCCAATACCTGAGGAATGAGTCGTATTTAAATAATACGTCGGAATGACGAAGGATGAGGGTAAGGCCGTAGATGGGTCTTTTTGTGCAACCTGTTAAGGTCGAAGCACTATGAACAAAGGACACTGGTATGCCATCGGGGCTTACGGCCTGTGGGGCCTTTTCCCCATTTATTGGAAATGGCTTCATCAAGTCCCGGCGTTGCAGATTCTGGGCCATCGCATTGTCTGGTCTTTTCTTTGTTTAGCCGTCCTAATTCTCCTCTCCAGACAAGGCCGGTCTTTTATCCAGGCTGTCTGGCATCCCCGCGTAATGGCCGTATATGTTCCGGCGGCCGGATTGATCACCATCAATTGGCTGACCTTTGTCTGGGCAGTCACCAACGGTTTCGTCGTTGAGACCAGTCTCGGGTACTTCATTAATCCCTTGCTCAGCATTTTGCTGGGGGTCTTTTTTCTCCGTGAACGCCTAAGACCCATGCAATGGGTCTCCATCGTCCTGGCGGCCCTGGGGATACTTTATCTAACCCTCCAGCACGGCTCCCTCCCCTGGATTGCCCTGGTCCTGGCCTTTTCCTGGGCAGCCTATGGGCTGATCAAAAAGATCGCCCCTCTCGGAGCCCTCCAGGGTTTGACTTTGGAAACGGGCATCCTCCTTTTACCGGTGACGGGCTATATGATTTATGTGGAGGAGGCAGGGGAGGGCATTTTCGGACACGGCGGGCTGATCACCGACCTTCTGCTTTTCGGTGCGGGTCCGGTGACCACACTCCCCCTGGGGCTATTTGCCGCCGCGGCCCGGCGGATTCCCCTGTCCCACATGGGCTTTTTGCAATACATTGTGCCGACCCTGCAGTTTCTGGTGGGTGTGTTAATCTTCCGGGAAGAATTTTCCTTTGCCAAGCTTATCGGTTTCGTCTTGGTTTGGATTGCCCTGATCCTCTTGGTCTTGGAAGGCTATCTGATCCACCGCGCCTTTCAAAAAAAGGGAGAGAGGCCTGGAGAAGGCTGATCATCTAAACAGCCGCGCTCTATGGGTGCGGTCATCTGTACCTAAATAGTTCGACGGCTACCGCTCAGGTCCGGGTACACTCAAATCCTCTGACTGTCCTTGTTTCAGTGTGGAGAGACAACGGAGGGTGACCGAAACCAAGACAAAAATTCCTCCAATAATGGCCCACGGTCCAGGTATCTCACCTATCATCAGGAAAACCCAGAGTGGATTGAGAATCGGTTCCAGGATGGGGATAAGGATGCCTTCAATAGCGGTGACCTGTTTGAGGGCTTCGGCGTAGAGTATGTAGGAGAAGCCGAGTTGAAAAACTCCCAAGAGGACTAAGACGATCCAGCCCTGGGCATCCGGCATCGACCGAACCATAAACGGCAACCCGATCAGGGCGGTCAGAATATTGCCGAGAAACACCGATTCCAGGGGAGAATGGTCTTTCTGCTTCCTGAGCATCAGGGTCGTTCCGGCAAAGGCGATCCCGCTCAAAATGGCTGAAACGTTCCCCCAAAAACCTCCCTTTGACAGGTCATCAAGGAAAAAAAGGACCATTCCTCCAGATGTGGCGGTGATCGTCATTAGGTCTGATCGGGTAATCCTCTCTTTTAAGAGCCAATAGCTGAGGATCGCCACATAAATAGGCGCCGAGTATTGCAGGAGTATGGCGTTGGCCGCAGTGGTCAGCTTGGTGGCCATAACAAATAAAATTACAGTGGCGGCATAGCATAAGGCCCCTCCCACCTGGGCGAATCCCCAGTTGAAGGTCATTCTCCGGCGGAAGGCCAAGATAACCAGACCGGCAATGGCGCTGCGAGTACCCGCAATGGCCACGGGATTCCAGGTTACCATTTTGATCAGCAGCCCGCCGGAACTCCAGAGCAAAGCGGTGATAATTAGGTAAATGATAGCTTTCGTTTTCAATCGCCGATTTCCATTTCAAAGATAAGTGACAAGAAGAGAACTTCGAGGCCTTAGCGCGGATGGCCACTATGTGTCTCATGCCTTCGAGCAAGAGGGATGATTGGTGCAATACTTTTATCTCTATAGTAACTTTTCCCCAGGGACTGGTCAAAAGGAAAATGCCGATGGTTTGATTCTTTTTTTTAACACCTTTTCCATTGACTCTTTATTTTTCTGAACTTATAGTCCCTCTATCAAAGAAGAAGGTCCTGTCATTTCATACCAGTTGTGAGAGGGTTAAAAGGAAAGGCGGCATGCATTCAAAGCGGATGGGTTTTTTCATTTTGGGATGGTTCGGAATGCTCTTTTATTTCGCCCAGAGGTGGCTCTTCGGACCCTTGATCCCTTCCCTCATGCAGGCCTTCGGCACCGACCGGACCGCCCTGGGCGTGGTCGGGTCCGCCTCTTTGTGGGGGTACATGTTTATGCCGGTTCTGGCCGGATCGATCTCCGACCGTTTCGGCTGAAAACAGGTGATCCTTTTAGGTATCTTCGGTTTTTCGAGCCTGACCATACTCTCGGGAATGGTCCAGAGTACCACCCAGCTTTTTTGGAGTCGCTTTTTTACGGGGACCTTTGAGGCTTTTTATTTTGTGCCGATTGCCGCCTATACCCTGGAGCTCTTTCCGGAGAAACCGGCCTTTTACTTGGGACTCCTCATTTCGGGCTCAGCCGTGGGGTGGTTTGTCGGACCGGCCACCGCCGGCTGGCTCCTGGATCTTACCGGGACCTGGAGGGCCGCTTTTTGGGTGATCGGTGCGGCCGCTCTAGTGGTGGCTGTACTCCAGTTTTCCTTATGGCCGAAAGTGACCGAAGGGACCCGCAGCGGGGTCTTTTTTCAGAAGAGTATTTTAGAACCCAAAAATCTACTCATGCTTTTTCTGCTGTCCCTGGTGCTGACCTTCCAAATGTCCGCCGAATTCGGTTTTACCATGTGGTTTCCGGCCTTCCTCCGTACGGAGATTGCCATGAGTGCCACCGGCGCCGGACTTCTCACTGGATGTTTCGGCATAGGCATGGCCATCGGAAGGCCCATTATGGGCCATGTCGCCGACCGGTTGGGCTACCGGCTCATCGGGATAGTGGGAAGTGCTGTTATGGGCCTTTTTTTTATGCTGGCTTTACTGTTCTCCAATCCTCTCCTTAGGGCTACCTCGGTCTTTTCGGCCGGGTTTATCGGATCGGCGGCCACCGGAGGTCTCTGGACCTTTACGGGGCTCTTGTTCACATCTTTTAAAGGGTTGGCCCTTGGGGTTATCGTGACCTTTGCTTACTGCCTGTCTTCTCTTGGTCCGATTATCATTGGGTATATTGGGGATCACTATTCCATTGCCACGGCCCTCTGGACCGTAACCGTGCCCTGCGCCTTTCTGGCCGCCTTGGCCTTTCTCCCCACCTTCATCCTCCAAGGCGCCCGACGGGGGCAACAGCAGTCCAAGTCGGATGAATGCCCAGGCCCCGACATTTTGGGATCATCTCCAAATTAGATGGCGATGGAAGATGGTTCAAGGATGCGGGGATTCAAGGAGGCGAATATGTCTCATTTGAAGTCAAAATCTCGCTTCAATGTCATTCCGGTGAAAACCGGAATCCAGGCGACGTCCCGACGTAAGTCGGGAACCAGTTTTTCCCTGGACCCCGGTTTTTGTCCCCGGATCAAGTCCGGGGCAGATTTGCTGACAGTTATAAACGGTTTACTTTTTTATGAGCCCCATAGAGGAGCTAATATGATCAACGCATTGGATAAACAATACAATGACAGATTTTGGATTTCGGGAACTCAAATTATTTAGAGGGTAGGGTGGTGGGTAAAAGGTTCCCTTTTATTTTTTCGGTGCACATACATCGCGTATCACGGCCATATTCAGTCAATATGTGTTTTTTGTTGAAGTGGTAAAGGGTCGCTTCTTTAATTTTGACAAATTAAATCGCTCAACCATAACATATTCTGGAGTAAGACCATTTGGTTGAGTTTTACTATAATTTTTTTTGATATCACGGGCGTAGTTCACTCTGAACGGTGCCCTTTCCGTGATGTTGAGGAATTTTTCTCAAGGCGTCCCCGATTTCTTGGGCAGCGAGTCGCAGCTCATAATTTTTTTGCAGGTTCATCCAGATATCCGGCCCTGTGCCAAACCAACGGCCAAGACGCAAGGCCGTATCGCCGGAGATGCCGCGTTTCCCATTAATAATCTGCGTAAGCCTGTTCGTCGGGACGCCCAATTCCTTGGCCAACTGGTTTGCGCTCATCCCCAGCGCTTCCAACTCGTCGGCCAGGTGTTCCCCGGGATGAATGATAATCTGTCCCATAGTTAATCTCCTTAGTGATAATCCACAATCTCCACATTCTGCGGTCCCGGAGATCTGTCCGGCCATTCAAAACAAATTCTCCATTGATCGTTAATGCGGATGCTATGCTGCTCTTTGCGATCCCCCTTAAGGCTTTCTAGTCTGTTGCCTGGAGTGTTGAGAGCCATGAGACGGTCCGCTGCATGAAGTCGTTCAAGCCGCAGCATGGCTTGCCGCTCAACCCCGTGAAACGCCTTAACCCTTTCACCCTCGAAAAATCGGCGGGTTTGCTTATCGCGAAAACTCAGGATCATGAATTCTCTTATAGCATCTTATACGATATACGTCAACAGTAAAATAATCCTTTTTCCTTAGACACAGCCATGGAATATTTATGTTAGGGTAGTTTGTAATTATATCCTTTGCCCTAGACTAAAAAACCCTACCTCTTTTATGAAGAAATGGGGTTTGGTTTTCTCTGCCGTCAACTCCTTTGTTTAAAGGTTGCTGGAAAGAAAAGGGTCTGTAGACGAACTATACAAATTCCTGTTCAATTATTTCCTGAAGTCAAGGGAATTAATATATGAAAAACGGTTCAAGGTTCAAGGCGCAAGGTTCAAGGTAAAAACTGAAAACCCTGTTTTTGTGCCCTATCAGGTTAGATATTTTTTTAGATTTTTCAGGTAATCTCCCCAGGGCAGAACAAGGACCTCCTCTTGCCGGTAAGGATGCTCCACCATGGAAATGACATGTAAGGGCACTTTCGGATATTCTTCACGAAAGGCACGAAGGCCGCTGAAATGGGCACCACTGATCCGGGATGTTGATTTAATTTCGAAGGCTCCAATGAGTCTTCCATGTTTTTCAATAATTAAATCCACCTCGGCTCCATGGTTGGTCCTCCAGAAGTAAATAGCCGCTTCACTTTGCAGGTAGTTCAACATCCGATGAGTCTCGAGGATAATAAACTGTTCAAAGAGGCGGCCGGTCCTCATGGAGTCAAGCGGGGCGGTCATTTGGCGGGTAAGGCTGTTGGTCACGCCCAGATCGAAGAGATAAAATTTTGGATGGGATACCATCCGCTTTCTTAGACTTTTTCTCCAGGGTTCTAAACGGATTCCGATCAGGGTGTCTTCGAGTATCTCATAATAGGATTGGACGGTTCGAACAGGGACCTGGCAGTCACGGCTGATAGCGGAAAAGCTGACCATTTCTCCGGATTGACTGGCTGCCAGGTCAAGAAATCGGGAAAATCCACCCAGGTTTCTGACGACTCCCTCCGCCTGGATTTCTTCTTTGAGATAGGTCTCGGTATATGCCCGGAGAACATCCATTTTCCCCTCGCGCGGCCGGCTATAGAGGGCCGGTAGAGTGCCGAAACGAAGGACCTCCGGAAGCGAAAAACTTTCCTCGATTTCCTGATAGACGAATGGGTAAAGGCGTCGTTGGACTGCCCGTCCGGCCAACAAGTTACCCCCGCCTCGTCTCAATTTTCGGGCACTTGACCCGGTCAAGAGGAACTGGAGCCGTGTGTTTTCGATAAGAAAATGGACTTCATTGAGCAGCTGCGGAATCCGTTGAATTTCATCCACAAAAATCCGTTTGATCTTATCCTTTTGGCCCTTTTCCAGGGCTTCTTTTCGAAACAGGTCCGGATATTTGGAATATTTTAGAAATTGGTCGGTTTGCAACAAGTCGATTTTCCAGACCGATTTCCGGAAAAGGGATTCCACCAGGGTGCTTTTGCCTGTTTGCCTCGGGCCGAAAAGAAAAAAAGATTGCCCGGTCGGGAGTTGAGGGAGTCTTTTAATCATGTTGCAAGAATGTACGGTATTCTTGCAATAATGTCAACGAATTTATTTTCTTACTTGATATCCTTATCTATTCTTCTTCCTTTTTCTCAGCGGGCGGGATGTCCCGCCATCACTTACTTTGGAAATCGTCAGTCCAATTGAAGATTTTTAAGGTGGGTTCCTGATTGAAGGGTTCTTTATTTACAACCCCATCATCTTGGCCACGATGGTCTTCATGATCTCGTTGGTGCCGGCGAAAATGGACATAACCCGGGTGTCCCGCCAGGCCCGGGCGATGGGATATTCCTCGCAATAGCCGTAGCCCCCGTGGAGCTGGAGGCACTGGTCGGCCACCCGGTGGGCCATCTCGGTAGTCCAGTATTTGGCCATGGAGACTTCGGTGACAATGTTCTTCCCTTCTAAATGGTCGGCGACCAATTTGTCCAGGAAGGTGCGGCCCAGTTTGATTTCCGTGGCCATCTCGACGATCTTGAACTGATTGGCCTGGAATTTGGAAATGGGTTTGCCGAAGGCCTTGCGCTCTTTGGTATAGGGGATGGTCACTTCCAGCATATACTCGGCCCCGGCTACGGCGGCGACGGCGCAGACCAGGCGTTCCTGCTGGAGCTTCATCATGAGCATGTAAAAGCCCATCCCTTTCTGCCCCAGGATATGATCCTTGGGGATGCGGCAGTCGCTGAAATAAAGCTCGGCCGTGTCCTGGCTGTGCCAGCCGATCTTTTTGATCTTTTTCCCTTTTTCAAACCCGGCGGTCCCGGCGGGGACGAGAAAGAGGGAGAGTGAGGCATGGGGGTCTTCGGTTTGCGGGTCCCGGGCAGCCAGAATCAGGAGGTCGCAATTGATGCCGTTGGAGATAAAGGTCTTTTGCCCGTTAAGGACATAGGAGTCCCCGTCTTCGACAAAGTTGGTGCGGATGGCGGCCAGATCGGAGCCGGTGTTAGGTTCGGTCATGGCAATGGCCGTGACGATGTCGCCGGTGACACACCCTGGGAGGTATTTCTTTTTCAACTCTTCCGAACCAAAGGCGGTGATGTAGGGGACGACTACATCACTATGCAAGGGGGCGGCCAGGCCGGTATGATTGGTCCGGGCCAGTTCCTCGATCAGGATGACCGAGTAGAGGAAATCGGCCCCCAGTCCACCGTATTCTTCGGGCACATCCATGCACAAAAAACCCTGCTCGCCCATTTTTTTCCAGATGCTCTTGGGGACGATGCCGGTTTCTTCCCATTCCTCCACATGGGGGGTGACTTCCTTTTCCATAAACTTGCGGACCGCCTCACGAAAGATGCGGTGTTCTTCGGTGTAGTTTAAAATTTCCATAGTATTCTCCTGTTATAGTTCAAAGCCAGAAATTAATAATCTTGTTTGACAGGATTTACAGGATATTCTGGATTTTTTGGCCTTTCCGGAAGAAAGGCCAAAACCTGTCTCCTGCGGACGGAGACGACAGCTATTCCTGTAAGGAAGGGAAGGTTGTTCAGGCTCGTCCGGAGCCTGAACAAATGAAGTTTCTATCCTGTTCACCCTGTCCAATAATAGTCTTTTAAAGTTTTTTCGTTCACGACGTTAAGGTAAGGGAGTAGACATTTCCTTTTATGTCATAAAAAGAAATGACTCTGACTTTACTCCAAAGCGTTTCATCCATGGAACAATAGAAGGCCATGAGCTCGCCGGGCTTGAGGGTGTGCTCGCCCGGCGGGGTCAGGGTGTTGATGCGCTTGGTGCCTTCAGCGGTCTCCAGGTCGCAGTAACTGGGCACAACGATCGGGGCGTCACTTTGATTAATCAGATGGATTTCCAGGTTCTGGTCGAACATTTTCAGACCGCAGCAGGTTTTGAAGGCCAGCACGTCTTCCACAGCCGAATTCATGATGCAGTGGATTTTTAAGGAAGTTTTCATCAACCTGAAAAATTTTTTTTCGTCATGCCGGACTCGATCCGGCATCCAGGAATATAAATGCAGTTATATTAACCTGGATTCCGGCTTCCGCCGGAATGACGCTTTCCGGATCGGATAAATTTTTCTGTAGTCAGTGTGTTCTTGATATTTGTTGATTATCCTTAAACCTTAAACCTCGAACCTTCTACCTTGTACCTTTCAGTTATCGTATTTCCCCACGATGGCAATGCTGCAGACGTTCATAAAGGGTACGCCGCCCAGGTTGTGCGTCAGGCCGAAGCGGGGGTTTTCGATCTGCCGCTCACCGGCCTTGCCGTGAAACTGGAGATACATTTCATAGAGCATGCGCAGGCCGGAGGCCCCGATGGGATGGCCGAAGCATTTCAAGCCGCCGTCGACCTGACAGGGGACCCCGCCGCCGCGGAGGTCATAAAACCCGTCCAGGGCATCATAGACCGCCCGCCCTCTATCGGAAATGTGCAGGTCTTCATAGGTGACCAGTTCGGTGACCGAAAAGCAGTCATGGACCTCCATCATGCTGATCTCTTTGCGGGGATCGGTGATGCCCGCTTCCTGATAGGCCCGGGTGCTGGCCTTGTCGGTGGTCATGAAATGATCGCCGTCCCAGGCATTGAAGCCCATCTCTTCCCCGTTGCTCAGGGCCAGCTGCAGGGCCTTGACGGTGATGAAGTCTTTCTTGCCCATGGCCTTGGCCTTTTCCACGGTGGTGACAATGGCGCAGGCCGCGCCGTCGCTGACCCCGCAGCAGTCAAAGAGGCCCAGGGGATGGGCGATGATCGGTGCGGCCATGATCTGATCTTCTGTTACGGCTTTGCGCAAATGGGCCTTGGGATTGAGGGCCCCGTTGGCGTGGCTTTTGGCCGAGACATGGGCCAGAGCCCGTTTGAATTCGTTATCGGATATGTGATATTTGGCGGCATAGGCGCTGGCCAGTAAGGCAAAAACCCCCGGAGCCGAAACATTGGGCCACCACAGCCAGCTCAGGGAACCGAAGCCGGAGCCGGGATTGGGCAGGCCGCCATAGCCGGTGTCTTTTAATTTTTCCACACCCATAGCCAGGCAGATATCATAGGCCCCGGAGGCCACGGCATAGACCGCCCCTCGAAAGGATTCGGTGCCGCTGGCGCAGAAGTTTTCCACCCGGGTGACCGGGATAAATGGAAGACGAAGGGTCATGGGAAGGGGCAGGGCGCTTTTGCCCACATTGATCTCTTCGATACAGGTGCCCAGCCAGGCGGCCTGGATTTCTTCCGGGGCTATCCCGGAATCTTCCAGACATTCGGTATAAGCCTCGACCATGAGTTCCTCGGGCCCCATATCCCAGCGTTCTCCGAAACGGGTACAGCCCATTCCGATGATGGCGACTTTATCCTTAATACCTGTAGCCATATTTTCCTCCTAAGCAGGTTGCTGAAACCGGGTCCCGCCCCAAAGGGGTGGGTGTGAGCCCTTAGCGAACAAAAAGGCTCATCAGCTGTGTTGCGCTGCTTCCTTCGTCATTGCAGCGTACTTTTGTGTACGCTTCGTTCCTCAGAACTTGCGCGCCTTGCATCTGGACCTTTTTGAGCAACCTGTGAAAAATGAATTTTTCCGGAAACTGTTATTTTTTTAAATTTCGGGATTCCAGATTTAAAAAGTTCAAGGGAAGAGTTATTTAGCTCCACCTTCTTTCACTCGAACCCTTGAATCCTTTTTCAGAATTTAAACAATTTTTCAATCAACTGGGACTTCATGATGTCCCCTTCGATCTTCAGCTTCCCGCTGGTAAAGGCCTGCATGGCCTTGAGCTTGCCTTCCATAAGGGCCAGAAAGTCTTCATCGGCCATTTTGATGGTGGTTGTCGGGGTTTCATGAAGACCCTTGACGACCTGACAAGTTCCGCCCTTGATCAGGGAATACCAGTCTCCGCCTTTCGGACCGGCGATGCGGTATTGAAAGACGACCTCCACCCCGGCGGCTTTTTCGGCCTGAAAGGCGGTGGGCATGCGGTTAAAAACAGCTTGGACCGACTGGCCGCCGGATTCCGTCTGAACAGACTCATCCTTGGGCTGAGCAGCCTCGAACATGGCCCCCAGGGCCACCGTGGCGTTTTCAAATTCCTTGGCCCCTTCCAGGTTGTTGATGGCCTGCCAGTATTGATCGATCTCTTCAACCGATGGAATGGTTTTCCCGTCTCCGATCATCGTCCCTGTGCCGGAGACCACAGCGGCCTTATTAAAATACCCGAAGCCGGCATTGAGGACCTGACCGCTGGCCGGGCATTCTGCGGAACAAAGGAATAGAATTAACGGTGCGACAAATTCGGGTTTCAGTTTTTCGAAGAGGTCCGGAGGGAGGACATCCTCGGTCAGACGGGTGGCGGCAATGGGAGCCACGGTGTTGACCTTGATGTTGTGCTTCTCCCCCTCGAGTTTCA
>Ga0233425_10000932_pt1 | contig 70160 bp, 80 predicted proteins | sample Watercolumn_Towu_2_FD_181712 | JGI IMG/M metagenome (GOLD analysis project Ga0233425, IMG submission 181712) | Freshwater microbial communities from Lake Towuti, South Sulawesi, Indonesia - Watercolumn_Towuti2014_140_MG | ecosystem: Environmental > Aquatic > Freshwater > Lake | place... | reverse complement strand
TTCAACAAACTCAAACATTTCAGAGCCGTGGCGACGCGCTACGACAAGCGCGACGACAACTTCCTCGCTTCCATCCAGCTCGCATCAATCAGGATTTGGTTGCGGCATAATGAGTCGGTGACCTAGAATGAGGCGCCCGAGCGCGCCAGCTCTGCCAGTTTCCGCTGGACGAACGTGGGGTCCGGGGACCTGACGACGGTGCCATCGGCGAATAGAGCCGTTGGCTTCGAGCCGCCCAACATGCCGCTCAGCGTTTCGAAATAGCGTCGATCGTAGCGGCAGCCCGCTGCGGCGCGCGCCGGACGGACGCCGGTGCTGATCGCGCGTCTCCATGCCATAGAACGGTCGGGGCTACACCAGATGTCGGGAAGGAAGGGCTTGTTCGCGGTACCGATTGTGCTGGGTACGATCGCATAGCGGGTGCCGGCAGCGGCGAGCGCGGCCTCAAGCCTTTTCGAATAGGGACAATCATAGGCAGACAGCAGCAGCATCCGCAGCGGCCCGGTGCCGCCCTGCTGGATCAGATCCCCATAGCGGATCTGGCTTCGCCACTGCAGGATCAACGCGCCCCATTCGGATGCCGAAAGTGGAGCGCCCGTGTCGCCGCGTTGCGCGCCAAGCTTCCCGTTGTTGAAACTGTATTCGCCGCCGCGCGTCACCAGTATCGGCGCCGTCTCGCGCGGGGAATAGGGGATAGGACGGTCGATCTGGTAAAGGCCGGGAAACGCCGTCGGAACGAAACGTTCGTTGTACAGGCGTTGCAGGGCCTCGATATCGGCGCCCACGGTCGCCGCGGGCGACGGGGCCCGCGCTTCGGCCGGGCAGGCAAGGAGCGGAACGGCAAGGCCCGCGAGAGCCAAGACGGCAAGGCGGCGCATCGGAATCTCCTATCGATAGCGGAAATGGGCAGGGCAAGCGGGGTAGCTGCGCTTGTTGTTGCGCATTGGTTTGAACCCCGGGACGCACCGGCTCATGTTTGGCATCAGTTCTGCCCTGAAACGGCCATCGGCCTGGAACACCCAGAAATTGAGGAAGCGGTCCTTTGGCGGATCGAAGAACAGATAGTTGCGGATCGTCCGGGCGTCGCCATAGGATTGCCCCGGGGCCAGCATGATGCTGCCATGATCGCCGACGCGCCCGGCATAATCGTCGGTCTGGCTGACGAGGAGGACGCTGACCTCGCGGCCGCATTTGTTGACGAAGCGAAAATAGACAAGTTTCCGCTCGGGGCTCTTGTGCCCCGGTTTCGCGAGTGTCTGATGGCTCCACTCGATGCAGCCGGCGGCGCTGCCCCCGCTTTCGAGCGTCGTCGTCACGCCCGATTGCTGGGCGAATGCCGACCCCGCTGCGGCGAGCGCCAGCGCCCCGAGGGCGGTGCGTAGCGCGCGGTTCATGGCGCTACCCTCACGGTTTCGCGGTCGATGCGGCTATATTCGGACGGTTCGATGCCGAACTCGACAACCTCGGCCTCGATCGTGCCGCCGTTGCCGCTGGGTCGCGAAGCGACGAGACGGGCGCGAATGACGAGGCCGAGATTGCCGAGCCAGCTGTCGGCCTTGAGCGCCGCAGCCTTGTCCGAGGTCATTTTCCAGACGCGTGCCTTGTCGGCGTTGCGGATCTTGAGTGCGATCTGCATCGAGCCGTCGCGGAACGGAAAAAAGGCGTCGGGCGCAAAGGCCCCGAGCGGGATGCCGCCGAGCGCGGGATCATATTCCCCGGGATCGGCTCGGGTGCGCAACGTGACGCATCGGATGTCCTTCACGGCATTCCATTGCGCGTCGACCTGGGCATTGGCGCGCTTCCAGGCCTCTTCGGCGCCGAGCCCGCGGTCGAGACCCGCCAGTGCTTCATCCGCCCATTTCTCGCGCGGCGGGGAAAGGCCGGTCACGGCAAAATAGATGATCGCCCAGTCGCGATCGCCGAGGTTGTCGGTGTAACTGTCGCATTTGACCGGCGGCGCTGCGGGCGGCGGTGGAGCATCGGCTGCCGCCGTCGCATCTGAACCCGTGGTCGCCGTCGACGAGTCGCCCGCAGGGTTGCCGGCCGCCTGTTTGTCGCTGCATCCGCTCGCGGCCAGCGCAAGCCACAGCGCGGCGGCGGAGGCCATCAGGGGACGGCGCATCAGAATTTGCCCCCTTCATTGGCGCCGGCAGCGGCGGCTTGGGACGCGCGATATGCGTCGCGTTCCCGGGGGAAGCGGTTGACCTCATAGTCGTAATAGGCCGCGGCATCGATCATCGCGACACGCACCGCCTGCGCCAGTTGGGGGTTGTCATAGGCGGGCTCGATCAGCGCGACGATCGTCAGCCCGCAATCGGGACGCCAGTTCATCTGGGTGCCATAGATCGCTATGCCCGCGCTGCATTCGCGCAGCTTGTCGCGGTCGAAGTCGGGCAGCGGCTTGCCGTCTGGCCCTCGCAGCCAGAACATTTCGCCGCGGTCGCCGTTCAGGGACGGCTTGCCATATTTCTTTTCCAGCGCTGCCTGCTGCGACGCGATCGTCGGTTCGCCGCCCTTCGCGAAAGGCTGGGTCAGCCAAAGCGCATAAAGTTTTTCCTGACCCGGCATACCGTCGGCGTAGAGGCTCCACTCGGCATCGACCGTGTCGAGGCGATTGCGCGGATTATAGTTCAGCACATCTGTCGAACTCCACCGCGCCTGATGGCGGCCGGTTGCGATGCGAACAAAGCTCCGGATTTTGAGACCGGCCTCGTCGCGCGACAATCGCGGTCCGTCGCCTTCCAGCATCACGCTGTCCGCTTCCTTGCCGTCGGGGCACTGTGCAAAGCGCACCGCGGTGTCGAGCGGGACGCCGAGCCGCAACCCGCGCAGATCGTCCACAGCGCCGCCATCGGCCCGGGGCGGGATCGCGATGCCGCCGCAGTCGACCTCGATCTTCTTGCCATAATAGGTCATCGCTCCCGACGGACCTTCGCCGGCGGCGAGATCGCGCGTTTCCGACGGTTTCGCCCCATCGCCGCCGCTGCCGCAACCGGCGAGCGACAGCGCGGCGGCCGCGAGCACAAGTTTCGTGGCATGAGTCATCGCTTCAATCCTTTGCAAGCGGGTTGCGGAGCCTTCCGAGGCCGGCGGCGACCAGCGCAGCGCCGAGGAGGAACAGCAGCCAGGTTCCGATCCCGAGGCCGATCCCGTCGGCCATCCGGTCGCGGACGAAATCGGGCACCATCGACAGGATCGCCGAGCGCAGCATGATGACGAGCAGACCGGCGCCGATCGCCGCCGCGCCGGTCGCCAGCATCGGCAGCCGTTCCGCCTTGCCCGACCATGCCGTCCAGATGAGCCACAGCGCGGCAAGCGGCGCGGCGAAGCGCAGGAACAGCAGCGTCTGGATCGTGTCGAAACCCGACTTGCCGCCGCCCAGCATTGCCTGCGCCGCGGCGACGCGTCCCAGATCGTCCATCGCATTGCCAAGGCCGATCAACGTGGCGCTCTGGACCGGCGTGGACAGGGCCGGAAGGAAGCAAGCGAGCAGGAGGAGGAGCGCAAGGGGCGCCGCCAGTGTCCGCGTCATCAGTGCCGCGATCCGCGCGCCCTGTTCGGATTCGGTGAGCGCGCCGAGGTCGGCGCCGATTGTGCCGAGCGCGGCCATCGCCGAACCGGCGACGGGATAGACGTCGCGCGCCGCGCCGTCCTCGCTCTCGAAGTCGACCGTCATCCCCGCCGTCGGCGCCTTTTCGCCGCCGCGCCATTCGGCACGAGCGAATTTGTGGCGCGTACCGTCCTCGGCGGATATCGCGCCGCTGCCGGTCGCTTCGTCAAAACCGAGTATCTTTCCCTTCATCGACCGCCCCCCGGTATGCCGGCCAGCGATTCTTCGGGAACGCGCGCCGGACAGTTGAAAGCCCGAGGCGCCGACAACGGCAGCCTCGTGCGCTGGAGGGGTATTCTGGTGCATCCTCAAAGTCTTGAAGGCGCTCTAAAGAATTTCTAAAGTCGGTCGTCAGGGGGTCGATATGACGCAATCAAGCTCTTCTCGCCGCAGGCGCAGGCTTTGGAAGTTCGCGGGGGCGGAGTTCGACGAAGCAAGCTGGACGCTGCGCGTGGACGGTCAGGCGGTCACGCTCGAGGGCAAGCCGCTCGAGGTACTGCACGAATTGCTGCTTCGCGCAGGCGAGGTTGTGACCAAGGACGAAATCCTCGACGCGGTCTGGCCGGGCGTCACCGTCGTGGAGGGGTCGCTGACCACCGCGATCTCGAAACTGCGCAAGGCCTTGGGCGAGGCGCGCGAGCAGATCGTCGAGACGGTTCCGCGGGTCGGGTACAAGCTCGCCGCCCCGGTCGCGATCGAGAGTGTCGAATCGCCTTTGGCGCCGCGCTTTACATTCGCAGCGAACGATGCGGTGCCGGGTCGGCGGCAGTGGCGGCTGGTGGAGCCGCTCGGCGACAGCGGCGCGCAGGACGTCTGGCTGGCGCGGCACGACAAGACCGGCGAGACGCGGGTGTTCAAATTCGCCGACGCCCCAGACCGGCTTCGCAGCCTGAAGCGCGAGGCCGCGCTGACCCGGCTGCTGTTCGCAGGGCTGGGCAAATCGGCGCCGCTTCCCGCGCTCCTCGAATGGAATTTCGATGTCTCGCCTTTCTTTCTTGAATATAGCTTTGGCGGGCAAGACCTGACCACATGGGCCTCCGGGCAGGGCGGGCTTTCGGCGATCGCGATCGAGACGCGGCTGGCGGTCGCCGCGGCGATCGCGCGCGCGGTCGCGCGGATGCACGACCTTGGTGTGCTGCACAAGGATCTGAAGCCGGCGAACATCCTCATTGCGCCCGAGCAGGGCCCCGAAAGCATCCGACTGGCCGATTTCGGAAGCGGGCGCCTTCTCGACGATACCGTCCTCGCCAGCTTCCAGATCACCGATCCGGGCTCGCTCGATCCCGACCTGGCGCGGGACGAGCCCCGGTCGGGCACGCTCGCCTATCGGGCCCCCGAACTGGTCGGCGATGCCATGCCGACGGTGAAGAGCGATATCTATGCGCTCGGCATGATACTCTATCAGCTGGCGGTCGGCGATTTTTCGGCGTCGCTCGCGCCAGGCTGGGAAAGCCGGATCGCCGATCCGGTGCTGCGCGCCGACATATTCGCGGCAGCCGAAGGCGATCCGGACATCCGCCTCGCCAGCGCGGCTCAGCTTGCCGAGCGCCTGGAGACGATCGAGCGGCGCCGTGCCGATGCGGTCGCGGCGGCGCAGCGCGAAGCGGCCGCGGAAGCCTTCAGCCGCGCCGAGGAACGCCGCGCGGCCCGGCGGCCATGGGTCCGTGCCGCCTTTGCCAGCCTTGCGGCGGGCTTCGTCGCGTCGAGCGGCCTCGCCGCCTATGCCTGGCATCAGCGCGGCGCGGCGCTGGCGGCGCGCGACCAAGCCGAAACAAGCTATGCCTTCATTGCCGAGGATGTCCTCTCCAGCCCCGATCCCGCCAAGTCGAGCGCCGACGAGACGGTGCTGGAGGCGGTGAAGCGTGCGAGCGCCAGCATCGACACGCGTTACGCCCGGTCGCCCGGCACCGCGGCGCGGCTTCATCTGGCGGTCGCCCGCGCTTTTCACCAGCGCAGCGATTTCGACACCGCCCGCGCCGAATATGCGCGCGCGGCGGCGCTGTTCGCCAGGGCGGGGGAGACCGACAGCGAAGCCGCCATCCTCGGCCGGCTTGGCAGCATCCATATGGATTCGACCTCGGGTCAGCCGGGACGTCTGGAGGCGGCGGGCGCCGCGATCGCGAAGGAGACAAAGGCGCTCGGCGACCGGGCGAGCAGCGGGCGCATCGGTTTTGCGCTGGCGCAGGCCGAGGGAGCCTATGCGTACACCGCCGACATCGGGCGCGCCGAGCGCGCGATCCGGCGGGCGGTGTCGATCGGTTCGATGCCGGGATCGGGCGTATCCCCGACACAGTTGCTGAAAGCGCGGTCGTCGCTGGCGCTGGTGATGATGCGGCAGGGCAAGGTCAAGGAGGCAGAACCGCTCGCACGGGCAATTGTGGCCGATTCGATCCGGATCAGGGGTGCCGACAATCCCGACACGCTGGTGACGCGACAGCACTGGGTCACGGCGCTGTCGATGCTCGGAGAGAACCAGCGCGCCCTTGATGAAAGCGGCCCGCTGCTCGCTGCCCTCGAAAAGCGCTTCGGCAGCGATCACCGCTTCACGCTTGCGATGCACTCGACGCGTTTCGAAAGCCTCGCCGCGCTCGGCCGATACGACGAGGCGGCGGCGGAAGCAAAGCTGGTCTGGGACGGCGCCGCGGCCCAGGCCGGGCCGCGGTCGCATCAGGCGCTGGTCGGGCAGAACGACTATGCATCGGCTCTCTGCCAGACGACGAAGCGGCGCATGGCGCTTCCGATTCTCGAAGACGCGGTGGCGCAGGCCCGGCGGGCATTCGGGGACGATTACGGGCTCACGCAGACGATCCAATTCTATCTGGGCGAATGCGATCTTGCGAACCGGCGCTTTGCGGACGCCGATCGGGCCTATGCATCGGTCGATCCGAAGAAGGTCGCCGAGCTGACCGGACGTCCCGATTTCGACGCGATGCTGAAGGTCGCGCAGGGCGAGGCGATGCTGGGGCTGGGCGACCGCAGACGCGCAAGCACGCTGCTCGGCGCCGCAGAGGCGGCCGCAAAGACGTCCGAAGACCCCGAACTCAGGGGCAGGCTGAAGCGGCTTCGGCTTGGCCTCAAGGATTAGACCGGGGGGCGGTCCCACAGACTTGAGAAGTTCTTGAGAAGGGCGTGAAGACTTTCGGAACCGGCCGCTGCAAATCTCCGGAGCCGGTCCCGGCAGGCGGGACGGACCGGAGCGGGGACGCCATTGTGGGGACGTCCACGGCTTCCGAAGATCGTGGAGTGGAGGACGATGCAATGACAGGTGGACGGTTACGGGCTGCAGCGCTGTTGCTGCCGCTGCTTGCGATGGCGCAATCGCAGGCGGCGGCCCGTGCGGCGGAATGGCCGCGCGAGGTTCAGGCGGTCTACGACGGGCTGAAGCAGGAATGCCGCGCCGAAGGCGGCAAATTCGTCGCCGATCGCGCCGCCTTCGCGACCCAGACGGAGGTCACGAATGACGGCAAGCCCGACTGGATCATCGCCTATGCAGCGACGCGCTGCACCACGTCGGGCTATTCGGCATGGTGCGGCACCGCAGGCTGCGTGATCGGAATTCTGGGATCGGGGCCGGCCGGATTGCGCGAGATTTTCAACGACAATCTGCGCGACTGGAAGGTCGTCGCGGTCGATGCGAAGCGCAAGGGGCTGGAAACCTCGGTCCACGGCAGTGTGTGTGGTGGTGTCGGCGCGGAAATATGCATGCAGACGCTGGTCTGGAACGGCAAGAAATGGGCCGTCGCGAAACAGCGGCGCTGGACCGATGCCGACTATGCGGCGGCGGAGAATGGCGAGGCCGGCGGCGGGGCCCCGCCGCCGATGCACGCGGCGCGCTGGCAATTTGGCGGCAGCGGCATGGGAGCAATCGCGGCGACGACCGACCATCCCGATTTCGTCGCGCTCGGACTGCGCTGCCAGCCCGGCGGCGGCGTCTATATGACGATGATGCCGAAGCCCGGCCTTGCGCTGCCCGCGGCGGGACAGGCGTTGCTCGTCGATTTCAAGGGCAGCGCCAACGGCGATTACGACGCGGTTCAGTCGCTGGTTCAGGAACCCGGAAAGCCCGATCTGAGCGGGCCGCTCGATCCGGGGGTGGAACAATTGCTTGTCGGCGCGGACACGGGTCTCGAGCTTATGGCCAGCACCGATGGCGGCGACGAGTGGCGCGATCTGAACTATATGTCGCTGGCGGGCTCGACGGCAGCGATCCGGTCGCTGCGCCAGCAATGCGCCGGCGCCGCCGGAGCATCGGCCGGACAGCAGTCGGTCGGCAAGAAGGCGGCGCCGCCTCTCGGCATCGTTCCCGGATATTATGTGCTGGAGAGCGAATCCTGTGCGGCGCCGAGCTTCGAGGCCGTCTATTACGACGGCCGCAGGCTGGGTCTTATGCGCGGGGGCGGGGCGCCCGGTAGCGAAAATGAAAATATCGTCGGACCTCTCGGCCCGGTCGAGAAATCGGGCAAGGCCTTCTTCCTTCCCGAATGGGAAATGGAAGTCAAAATCTTGTCGCCCACCCGCATCCAGCTGACAATTCAGGACACCGAAGCGCCGCGGCGCTGGTGCTCGGACAGTCAGATCGGCGCCAAGTGGAAAGCGAGATGAACCCTCGGCGCCCCCGGCAGTTGCAAGCTTCGAATGTCAGCGCCATGGGCGGCGTCCGCATAGAATTTGTGTGCTGCCCCGAGTTGCGCTCGCCGCTTGTCGCGCAGTGAAAGTCTTCGATGTCCTAACCGCGGCGGTCATGGGCGGAGCTATGGAGAAAGCCGTTTTGTGCTGGTGGCGGGATGGCCTGATGCCATCCAAAAGCGGACAGGCGCATCTTGATATGGCGATGTCTGCTTTTGGGCAGCGCTGGCTCGAGCGGGTCCGCAGCTCTCTTATTTACGCCGCCAGCGGAAATACCAGACATCGTGCCCCTGCGCGCGGGCCTTGGCTTCGTAGCGCGTCTCGGGCCAGCCGCCGGGGCGGACGAGAAAATCCTTTGCGTCCTTCGCCAGCCATTCGAACTGGTGACGGTGGCGGCGCATCACCATCAGCGCGTGCGCGAGATAGACCGGGTGATCGGTGCCGAAGCGGAATTCGCCGCCGGGCTTCAGCTTCGCGGCGATCAGGTCGACGGGGCCGTCGTTCATCATCCGCCGTTTCGCGTGGCGCGCCTTCGGCCAGGGGTCGGGGTGGAGCAGATAGGCGAAGCTCAGCGCGCCGTCGGGAATCCGGCGCAGTACCTCCAGCGCGTCGCCATGATGGATGCGGACATTGCCGAGCGGCGGACGGGCGCCTCCTTTCCCCGCAAGATGGGGATCGCCCGAGATGTGAACGAGCGCCTGCGCGACGCCGTTGACGAACGGCTCGGCGCCGATGAAGCCATGGTCGGGCAACATGTCGGCGCGCCCCGCCATATGCTCGCCGCCGCCGAAGCCGATCTCGAAATGCAGCGGGCGGTCGTGACCGAACAGGATCTCCGCGGTCACCGGCCCCTCGGCGGGCACCGCGATCTGCGGGAGCAGATGGTCGACCAGATCCTGCTGGCCCGCGCGCAAGGGCCGGCCCTGCGCACGGCCATAGAGGCGGTTGAGGGTCGTCGGATCGCCGGATTTATACGCAGTCATACCGCGCGCCCTAGCCTTGGCTGCGGGCGCGGGCAAGGCCGTCAAACGGCGAGCGCGGCCTTGAGCCTTTCAACGAGGTCGGTGCGCTCCCACGGAAAGGCGTCGCCCTCGGCGGTGCGGCCGAAGTGGCCGTAGGCCGCCGTCTGCCGGTAGATCGGCTTGTTGAGGCCGAGGTGGGTGCGGATGCCCTTCGGCGTCAGGCGAACGAGCTGCGGGATCGCGGCTTCGAGCGCCGCCTCGGTCACGCCCGAGGCGGCGGTGCCGTGGAGGTCGACATAGATCGACAGCGGCTCGGCGACGCCGATCGCATAGCTCAATTGGATGGTGCAGCGGCGGGCTAGCCCTGCGGCAACGATATTCTTGGCGAGGTAGCGCGTGATATACGCTGCCGAACGGTCGACCTTGGTCGGATCCTTGCCGCTGAACGCGCCGCCGCCGTGCGGGCTGGCGCCGCCGTAGGTGTCGACGATGATCTTGCGGCCGGTGAGCCCGGCGTCGCCGTCGGGCCCGCCGATCTCGAAGCGGCCCGTGGGATTGATGTGATAGACGGTGTTCGCGGTCAGCAGTTCGGCGGGCATGACGTCGGCGATGACGCCGAGCACATATTTCCTGAGCTCGAGATACTTTGCCTCGTCGCCCTCGCCGCCATGGAAATAATAGCCCGGCGCGTGCTGGGTCGATACGACGATCGCGGTCGCCTCGACCGGACGCTCGTTGGCGTAGCGCAGCGTGACCTGGCTCTTCGCATCGGGCTCGAGGAAGGGCGCGATCCCGGCCTTGCGGTCGGCGGCCATGCGCTCGAGGATCTTGTGGCTGTAATCGAGCGTCGCGGGCATCAGGTCGGGGGTTTCGTCGCTGGCATAGCCGAACATGATCCCCTGGTCGCCGGCGCCTTCGTCCTTGTCGGCGCCCTCATCGACGCCCTGTGCGATGTGGGCCGACTGGGCGTGCAGATTATTCTCGAAGCGGAACTCGTTCCAGTGGAAGCCCGACTGTTCGTAGCCGATCTCTTTCACGGTCCGGCGCACGGTCGCCTCGATCTCGTCGAGCGCGCCCGGCGCCCATTCGTCATTCTCGAACACGCCCTTGCAGCGGATTTCGCCCGCGAGCACGACAAGCTGGGTCGTGGTCAGCGTTTCACATGCGACGCGCGCTTCCGGATCCTTCGACAGGAACAGGTCGACGATCGAATCGCTGATCTGGTCGGCGACCTTGTCGGGATGGCCTTCGGACACGCTTTCGGAGGTGAAGAGGAAACTGTTGCGCATGGGAGCCTTCTTGGAACGAATATAAAGGAAGCTTTATGTCGGGGGCGCTGTTAGCGCCCGCGCCGCCGAAAGGCAATGGCGGCCGCGAGCAGCAGCAGCGCGAAGGCGACGGGCAGCGCGTTGCCGTACCGCGCGAACAAGGTCGGGGCGTGCGCCTTCGGAACGACGGTGTCGATCCGCCCCGCCTTGTGCATCGGAACCGAATCGAGGATGCGCCCGTCGGCGTCGATCACCGCGCTGATCCCGGTCGGGGTCGCGCGGATGACGGGCAGTCCCTCCTCGATCGCGCGCAGCCGCGCCTGCGCCAGATGCTGCGGCGGACCCCAGCTGCCGAACCAGGCGTCGTTCGACGGGTTGAAGAGGAAATCGGGGCGATGCGCGCGGTCGACGACCTGACCCGAGAAGATGATCTCGTAACAGATTTGCAGCCCCGCCTTGCCGAAACGGCCGAGGTCGAGCGTGTGCGGGCCGGGTCCGGGCCAGAAATCGATGTCGCCGGGCGCGAGGCGCGACAGGCCGATCGCCGACAGGATCGGGCGCATCGGCAGATATTCGCCATAGGGAACGAGGTGCGCCTTGTCGTAACGCGGCCCGAGCGTGCCGTCGGCATGGACGGTCATCACCGCGTTGCGCGCCCCGACCGCGTTGCCGACGCTGTCGAGTTCGAGCTTGAGCGCGCCGAGCAGCATCACGTCGTCGGGGTTCATCAGCGCCGTCAGCCGGGCGCGCGCGGCGGCGGGCGAGCGGTCGTAATAGACCAGCGGATAGCCGGTCTCCAGATAGTCGGGCACCGCCGCCTCGGGCCACAGGATCAGGCGCGGTTCGTCGGATTTGGGCGTGGTCAGCCGCGCGAGCTTGGCGAAATTGGCATCGGCCTTGCTGCCTTCCCATTTGTCCTGCTGGCCGACGTTGGGCTGGACGACGGTGATGGGGATGCCTTGCGCCGGGCGGGGCGGGGCGGGCAGGATCGCGGGAAACAGCACAGCGGCGATGGTCGGGAGAACGAAGAGGCCGAAGAAGCCGATCGCGATCCACGTTCCCGACTTGGGCCTGGCCCGGCGCGATGCGGTGGTGACATAAGCGAGGGCATGGCTCGCCCAGGCCGCCAGCAGGACGACGAGCGCCGAAAAGCCATAGGTGCCGATGCCGGGCAGGAAGATGTTGGGAACCAGCGTGGAGCCGAGCACGGCGCCGAGCGGATTCCACGCAAACCCCGTAAACACCCAGCTGCGCAGCCATTCGGTCAGCGTCCACAGCGCCGCGAAGGCGAGGATGAAGGAGAGCGTCGCCCCCGCGCAGGCGGGGGCGGCCGTCGGTTTTGCACCGCGCCCCGGTTCTTTGCTTCCCGCGGTCCCCGCCTGCGCGGGGACGACGTATCTTTGCACAGCCCACGCCCCCCACGCCGCCAGCGCCGGATAGACCGCCAGATACAGCGACAGCAGCACGACCGCGACCCAGCCGAGCCAAGCGGGCATCGCCGCCTGATAGGTGAAGGCGGTGGCGATCCAGTTCAGGCCGATCGTGAAATGCCCGACCCCGAACGCCCAGCCGATCCCCAGCGCGCCCGATCCTTTCGCGCTGCGTGCGACCAGCGCCATCAGGCCCGCCAGCGCGAGCAAGGTCAGCGGCCACAGGTGGAGCGGGGCGAAGCCGGTGGCGGATAGCGCACCGGCGAGGAGGGCCAGCGCTTTGGGCCGGCGGTCGGCGAAAGCGGCGATGCGGGGAGGAAGCGCGGTCACGCGCGCTGCTTTAGCGGCGCGCCGCGCGGCCCACAATGGCGCATGAGGGCGTCGGCGACGGGAAGGCGGGGCGATCCGGCTTTGATGACGGGGATCGACCGAAGCACGACATTTCCAGCATCGCCGCAGCCAGCATGACGAGAATTGAATGACAGCTCCCCACCCCAAAGCGGCCGTCGGGTGACTCAGTATCTATTTTACCATATAGGTTATTTTCTATTGACATCGTCACGCTGTTATGGCAAAAGAGTCACATCATGAAGAATTGCGATTCGGGCCGGCGCCCTTCCGATGCGGGAGGGTGATCCGGCCCGGATGCTTTGGGGAGAATGGCGATGGGACGGGCGGGTACGGCGACGGACGACAGCGGGAATCCCCGTCCCGACCGCCGGCAGAAGGATATTTTCCTCGAGGCGCTGGCCGAATCCTCGAATGTCGCGGCCTCGGCGCGGGCGGCGGGGGTTTCGGCGAATGCCATGTACCGCGAGCGGCGGCGCAACACCGGCTTTGCGGCGCGCTGGCACGAGGCGTTGTGCGAAGGGTTCGCCCGGCTCGAGGCCGAATTGCTGTCCGAGGCGCTGATCGCGCCGACGGGGAATGTGAAGGAAGCGACGCTGAAATCGCGGGCACAGAAATATCGCCTCGGGCTCTCGCTGCTCGCGGCGCATCGCGCGGCGGTGCGCGGCGCGATGCTCCCGGCGGCCGGGGCCGCGCCCAAAGGGAATGCGAAGGCCCGACTGCTCGCGAAACTGACCGCGATGCGGGCCCAGGTCGCGGCGGAGGAAGGCGGCGCCGACGAAAAAGAGGATGGCGCGTCTTGAAAAGCCTCGACGAGCTGCTGCGGATGTCGCCCGCCGATTTCGTGGCCTGGGGGCGCCGGATCGGCGACGACAGCGCGGCAAGGCTGCTCACCGACTGGAGCTGGTGGCGGCGCGCCGACCAGTGCCCGCCTGCGGGCGACTGGCACGTCTGGATGCTGCTGGCGGGGCGCGGTTTCGGGAAGACGCGGACGGGGGCCGAGTGGGTGCGGAACTATGCCGAGGCGCATCCGGGCGCGCGGATCGCGCTGGTCGCAGCCTCGCTGCACGAGGCGCGGCAGGTGATGGTCGAGGGCGAGAGCGGCGTGCTGGCGATCGCGCCCGACGCGGCGCGCCCCGAGTATCAGAGCAGCCTGAGGCGGCTGAGCTGGGCGAACGGCACGGTCGCGACCCTCTATTCGGCCGCCGAGCCCGACAGCCTCCGCGGCCCCGAGCATAGCGCCGCCTGGTGCGACGAAATCGCCAAATGGCCGCAGGGCGAGGCGGCGTGGGACAATCTGATGCTGACGATGCGGATCGGCGATAACCCGCGCGTTGTCGCGACGACCACCCCGCGCGGCGTGCCGCTGGTGCGGCGATTGATGACCGAGAAGGGTGTCGAAACGACGGGCGGGAGCACGCGTAACAATCGCCACAATTTGTCGCCGCAATGGCTGGCGACGATGGATGCGATCTATGCCGGCACGCGGCTGGGGCGGCAGGAACTGGACGGCGAATTGCTCGAGGATATCGAGGGGGCGCTGTGGACGCGGGCGCTGGTCGAGCGGTGCCGGATCGCCGAGGACGCGATCGGCAAGCCGGTGCGCGTGGTGATCGGCGTCGATCCGCCGGCGACGAGCAGGGGCGATGCGTGCGGGATCGTGGTCGCGGCCTTGCTGCGCGACGGGCGGCTGGCGGTGGTCGAGGATGCGAGCGTCGAGACGCCGCTGCCGGGGGTGTGGGCGCAGGCGGTCGCCGCGGCGGCGGCGCGCCGGGGCGCCGACCGGATCGTCGCCGAGAGCAATATGGGCGGCGACATGGTCGCGGCGACGCTGCGCCAGGCCGACTGCACGCTGCCGGTGGTGCCGGTGCATGCGAGCGTCGGCAAGGCGCGGCGCGCGGAGCCGGTCGCGATCGCCTATGAGCGCGGCGATGTGGTGCATGCGGGGGTGTTCGCGAGCCTTGAGGACCAGCTTTGCGGGTTGCAGATCGGCGGCGGCTATGCGGGGCCGGGACGCTCGCCCGATCGGGCGGATGCATGCGTCTGGGCGCTGGCGGCTTTGCTGGAGGGGCGGCGGAAGGGGAAAGGGCCGGGGGTGCGGCGGATATAGAAATTGTCCTGACGGGATAATTTTCACTTGACGTTAATTGGACATCTCCTATTTCACGCTCATTAACTTCTTCCCCGTCGGACACGCCATAAGGCCTCCGGCGGGGTTATTCATTTTGGGCTTTGCAAAAAGCAATGTTCCTGACATGTTCTGTTTATGACAGAGCAATTGCCGTTGATTCGCGCCGTCGCCTTTTTCGATGGGCAGAATCTTTTTCATTCGGCAAAGCAAGCTTTTGGATACACTTGGCCTAATTTCAATCCGAAGGCATTGGCTGAGCGGGTTTGCGCTGACCAGGGCTGGCAGCTACAGCAAACAAGATTTTATACGGGTGTGCCAGACGCTGCCGACAAACCATTCTGGAATCATTTCTGGAATGCCAAGGCAGCACAGATGGGGCGAGAGGGCGTGTATGTTTTTACGCGACCGCTGCGTTACCGCAACAAGATCGTCAGACTGCCCGATGGAACCGAGCATTCATTTCTCGATGGTGACGAGAAGGGCATTGATGTTCGCATTTCTCTCGATGTCATTCGGCTAGCGCTAAAACGGGAATTCGACGTCGCGATATTGTTCTGTCGAGATCAGGACCTGATCGAGGTTGCCGATGAGATACGTATCATCGCGAAAGAACAGAATCGCTGGATAAAGGTGGCATCAGCCTTTCCGCATAGCCCAGCATTCCGAGTCAGGGGAATCGACAAAACGGATTGGATAAAGCTGGATCGCCAGCTTTATGATCAATGCGTCGACAAGCGAGACTATCGTCCGAAAAATACTCCGAAAACATAGGAGAACATCATGAACTGGTTTGGCCGCAAGGCCGCGCAGGTGCCTGCGCGGCCCGCTTTGTCGCGTGTGTACGGGAGCTGGAGCGCGCCTGCGCCGATGAGCTGGGAGGCGCAGGTCCGCGAGGGGTATCTTGCCAATGCGATCGTGCAGCGGGCGGTGCGGCTGGTGGCCGAGGCGGCGGGCAGCGCGCCGATCGTTGCGAGCGATCCGGCGTTGGCGGCGCTCGTTTCCGCGACGTCAGGTGGGCAGAGGCTGGTCGAGACTTTGGCGTCGCAGCTGCTGCTGCATGGCAATGGCTATGTGCAGATCCTGGCCGATGGCGCGGGCGCGCCGGCCGAGCTGTTTGCGCTGCGGCCCGAGCGGGTGACGGTCGAGGCCGACGCGCGCGGGTGGCCGGTGGCCTATCGCTACAAGGTGGGTGGACAAGGGGCAGGAGGGAGCGGCGTTGTCTTGCCCGCCGAGGATGGCGCGGGGCGCGTCGCGGTGGTGCATGTGAAGGCGCTGCATCCGCTCGACGATCATTATGGCGCGGGGTGCCTGGGCGCCGCGGCGGGAGCGATCGCGGCGCATAATGCGGCGGCGAAGTGGAACGCCGCGCTGCTGGAGAATGCCGCGCGGCCCTCGGGCGCGCTGGTGCACGATCCGGGCGACAGGGGGATGCCCTTGTCGGCGGACCAGGTCGATCGGCTGCGCGAGGAGCTGGCCGAGAGCTTTGCGGGCGGGGCGAATGCGGGGCGGCCGTTGCTGCTGGAGGGCGGGCTCAGGTGGCAGGCGCTGTCGCTGTCGCCCGCGGAGATGGATTTTCTGGCGCTGAAGGATTCGAGTGCGCGCGAGATCGCGATGGCGTTCGGTGTGCGCGAAGTTGTTCCCTATTTGGACCGTTGTGATCGACCACTTCCCCGCCCAACTTTTGGTGGCAAAGGCCTTGGTTTCACGCGGATTTCCTAGCCCATTCGGCGCTTGAGAGATAGCCTCCCTGCGATGTCCAACACTGCGCATGATGCGATTTTTGTAGCACCTGGACATCACTTCGTCCGGAACTCGAACTCGCGATGCCGAGTCGCAGGCAGCCCGAATTTTTATCAGTCATCTGCCCTTGCAGGATCGGCATGTCGCTGACTAAACCGATGATGTTTCTAGAATTTGGGGCTCCAAAACAGACGATGACTGATTGCTCTACGGCATTGCAGACGGTTGCGGCATTGGCTTCCGCAATCGCAGCCATCGCCGCCTGTTGGGTGGCGAAAAGCACGTTTTCTTTCCAAAGAAATTCACTGCTGAAGGCTGCGAGCATAGAGCAAATTGTTAAGCTCTTGCAGCAACTTTACTATTTGAAAACGCTCGCGGGTCAGCCGGTGTTTGGAGCTGCGGACGAGGACGTGATCGGGCTTCAACAGAAAATTGCAGAGGTAAAGCATAGTGTTCTTGTGCTCGAAGGCATGGTGCCCGCGAGAGGGCGCGCGGATGTGAAAGAAGTCCATGACATCGTGCATCAACTGCGCGAGGACAGCGTCTTTCCTACTGGGCAAAACGGACCGAATACGTCCCTCAATGAGCGATTGGAAAAGGCGATAAATGCACTGCAACGCATTTATCGGACGGAGATGAAATGAAGATGCGGAAACTTTCCTACCTGGTGTCCATAGCGAGCGTCGTTGCGTGCACGACCTCGGCATATGCCGGTTCCAAGCCCAAGGCGATCAACTATCAGGAGGCTTCAGAGTTCGAGAGGTCGTTGCTAGCCAGACCGGCAGCGGCTCCTCCTCCCCCTGAGAAGCTTTACGTTCAGCCCGCCAACAAGACCGAGCCGTGCAAGTTGCCGACTACTCGGGATCAGCTCGAACGGTCTAACTTCCGTGCATATTGGGACGGCGAATGTCGGAACGGTTTTGCCTTTGGGCTAGGTCGCGACATTGCAATGTCTGATACCCATCATGTGGAAGAGATCACGATCCACGACGGCACGGGAGGCGACTGGTCCGCCCCGCGAGTAGACTATGATTTCGTCAACAACATGGTGGTCTATGCAGTCGGTGGATCGCAGTTCCCCGCAGTGACCCAACTCGCCGAAAAAATGGACAACTCGATCAACGGGTTTAACGCGCTTCAAACCCTGAGCGTCATCGACGGGCAGGGTAACGGCTACATCATTCAAAGCGCAGCGTTTAACCCGCAGCGGAATTATCTGCTTACGCAAAATTATGGCGCTCTAGCGTTCAAATTTTCAGATAATTCGGCTGCGCCAGTGGTTAATCCCAACGCGGCAACCTTCGCTATCGAAATCATCGATCCGAAGACCAATACACCGGGCGGTGTTGCTATTGCACGATATGGAAATGGAGCCGTCGCTCATTTCAAACGCGTCAACGGGAGGCCGGAGCCGGTCAGGTTGCCAGCCGCGTACACCGAGCATTTGCAGGCAAAATATCAGGAGATTGCAACGGCAACTGCGAGCGCCAGTTCGACCCTCCAGCGCGCGCAGCAAATCGAGCGCGAATACCTGTATAAGGCCTGCAATGGGAAAGGCAGCGTCCGTGGTTTGGACCAGACCGAATACACCAAGATCTGCACTTGGAGAGACCAGTTCAAGGAACCCTATGCCGTGGCCTCGGCAAATTACCAAAGGCAGCTTGAAAGCTTGCAGCAGAGAGCCGCTACTGCTGAACAGCAGCGCCAGATTCAGCAGCAAATAGCGATGCAACAATACATGGTGCAGCAGCAGCGGAATCAGCAGGCGTGGAACGATATCAGCCAAGCCAACAGACAGCTCCAACAGCAAACTCAGCAGACTTTACAGGGAGTGCAAAGCTGGCAACCACCTCAGGTGCAACCCATCACCCCTCCGGGCGGAAACAAGGTCATCTGCAACACCATCGGCACAATCACTACGTGCCGCTGACCGGACAGGACTAGGGGGCTGGCTAGAGATGTGGCGTGGCAATTGTCCCGGCTTACGCCACCGCATCCAGCCCGCTGCGCTGGATGATCGACAGCAGCCGCAGTGCCGGTCCTCCCGGCTTCTTCGCGCCGCGCTCCCAGTCGGAAACGAGATTCTTCGACACGTTGAGATAGCGCGCGAACACCGGCTGCGAGACATGCTCCGCTTCGCGGATCGCTTTGATCTCGTCCGGTGACAGAACCGGCGCAGGCGCAAGGCAGGCCTCATCGAACTCGCGCATGGTGCGCTTGTCGATGCTGCCCGCGCCGTAAAGGCCTTCCATCATCTCGTGGACGGCGGCCATCGCTTCGCTTTTGTAGGTCTTTGCCTTAGCCTTGCTCATCGTCTTTCACCTCGACCAATCGGCCTGCTTCAACTTCCGTTTCGATTTGGTCATCGCGTAGTTCCAGCATGATGCCGGCCGCCTTGCGATAGACCTTCAGTTCCGCCGCACTCAGGTTTGCTTTGTCGCTCTTGGCGAAGGCAAACACGAATATGGCCCGCTCGCCCGAGCGGAAGATCAGGATCGAGCGATAACCGCCCGACTTGCCTCCGCCCTGGCGCGCAATGCGTTGCTTGATCAGGCCGCTGCCAAGATCGGCATCGATCAGGCCGGATTCGGCCCGATGCACGGCATCAGCAAGCGTGGCATCGCCGATCTTTTCCTTTGCCGCGAACTTGGCGAACCAGCGGTTGGCGTAGATGCGGATGCGCGGGTTCTCAGTCATGCAGCAACGGCCCACTATCATACTTAGTGTTACGGCTCAATGAATATGAGCCGCTCATGTTTTGCTCGATCTGGTCGCCGATGCGCTGCGCTGCCTCGATGACGTGCCCATCGTCAAGATGGGCATAGCGGGTGGTCGTCCGCACATCGGCATGGCCAAGCAGCTTGCCGATCATCGGCAGCGTTTCCGAACGGGCGGCGGCGTGGCTGGCAAAGCTGTGCCGCAGGTCATGAATGCGAACACCGGGTAGGCCTGCTTCGTCGCGCAGTTTGCTCCAAAGGTTCCCGATATCGGTGATCGGACGCTGGGTGGCCGGGTTCCAGAACACGTAACGCTGTTTCTCCCGGCGCGGCAGCGCGTGGAGGATGGTCGCCGCCGCCTCGGCCAGCCAGACCGTGCGCGGGCCGGTCTTGCTGTCTGTTAGCAACAAGCGCCTTCCCCGCACCTCGCTCCATTTGAGGCAGGTGATCTCCGACTTGCGGCAGCCGGTCAGGATCAGCAGGCTGATCGCCGCGCAATGCAGCGGGAAGGTTTTGCCATGCCGGTCGAGCACTTCGCCGATCCGCCTGAACTCCTGATCAGACAGAAAGCGCTCGCACTTCCGCCCCTTGTTCTTGCGGATGTAGAGACAGGGGTTCGAGCCTTCGGGCCGAACGCCCCATTGCTCGGCCTTGTTGAACATGGCGCGCAGAATTTCGCCGCAACGGTTGGCAGCGCCGGGACCGCCGGTGTTGCTAATCCGGTTGAACCACTCCTGCACATGGCGTTCTTCGATCTCATCGAGGAATAGGCCTTCGAACGCGCGGTCGAGATATTTCCGCTTGTAGTAGCGGTGGGTGTAGAGCGTGGACGGTTTCCACTTGGGCGACACGCGCTCCCAATAGGTCTTGAGGAAGTCCCGGTAGGACGGAACCTTGCGGAGCCGCTTGCGCTCCTCCGCCGGATTCTCGCCGGTCTGGGCACGGAGCAGCACGCGGCGCGCTACATCCATTGCCTGCGCACGGCTCAATACCTTGGCATTGCCGATCGTCACCGTGCGCGTTCGCCCTTCCATCCGTGCCTGGACGATGTAGACCTTGCGCCCGCTGGCATAATGCCGCGTCCCGAAGCCGGGCAGTTCGCGCGTCCAGCAGGTCTTGCGCAGCTCGTCCAGGCCACCGCACTTGCCAATCACATGGAGTTTGAGGCTGCCCAGCTCCTCGGCGACGATTCCCCGCAGGGTCAGCGCGTTCATTGCCCGACTCCAATCAGGCGCGCGATAGAGCTGGATACGCGCTCCGCCGCATCGGCGACGATCTCGTCGGACAGATGGGCATATCTGGTCGTCGTTTCTGCCAGCGCGTGGCCCAGCAGCTTGCCGATCACCATCAGCGAGATGTTGTCGCGGATTGCGACTGATGCGAAGCTGTGCCGCAGGTCATGTAGGCGTACATCCGGCAGGGCCGCGCGGTTGCGGATTTTCGACCAGTGAATACCAAGCGTGATCGGCTTGTCGGGATTGCGGAACGAGGGAAACAGCAGGCCGGTTGCTTTCCGGTCCGGTAGGCCTGCGATCAAATCCACGGCTTGCCGGTTGAGATAGACAATTTTCGCGCCGGTCTTGCTGTCAGGCAGCATTAAGCGCGGTTCCTGCACCCATTCCCAGCACAGTTGCTCGATCTCCCCGCAGCGCGCGCCGGTGAAGATCAAGAGGCGGATCGCCGCGACATAGAGCGGCTGCTCCGCCTCGTAGTCCCGCAATGCCTTGGCAAGCCGCGAATATTCGTGTGGCGACAGAAATCGCTCCATCGGTTTACGCTTGTAACGGGGCGTGCCTTTGCAGGGATTGGAGCCACGCGGACGCAGACCAAGGCGCTCGGCATAGCCCATCATCACAGAGAACACAGGCAGGGTGCGGTTGAACACGCCGGGGCGTTCGACAAAGCTGTCGCGCCAAAACAGGATGTCGCCCTTGGCCAGATCGTCGACCCGCCGGTCGCCGAACGCGCCGAGGATTTCCTTGAAAATGGCGCTCTCATTGCGCTTGCGGGTCGATGGTTTCCAGTGTCGCGAATAGTCAGCCCAGAAGCGTTCGGCGTAGTCGCGCAGCAGGGGCGCATCGCTCCTTTGCGCGGCGCGGGCCTTCTTGCGCGTCGGCAACCCATCGAGCGCCACTTCGGCCAGCTTCGCCCGCGCGAGGCGGCGGGCAGTGGCGGGCGAGATGTCACGGGAGGTTCCTAACGACACGCGCCGCAGCTTGCCGCGCTGGCGGAAGAGCACGAACCATGTCCGCCTGCCGCCCGGATTTACCCGCAGGCCAAAGCCCGGCAGGTCGATATCCCAATACTCCCTGATACGCTTGCCCGGTTTACGCCGAACGATATTGCCGTTGAGCCGAACTCGACTGCTCGGCTTTGCCTTTTCACCACTCCCACGCCCATCACCGGATCGGGCTTGAGCATGATTCGTGGCTCCATTAGCTGGTAGCAGATAGCCATTTGCTTGCATTGACTTGCTCCTCTTTCTAGAGGAACAACTTCGCGTAACCTATTGCTTAACAATCTCTTTCTGCCGCATGGCGGCGTAGGGTGTGCCGCCGATGCTGCTCGGGCTGCCGGGGGATGCGACCTATGCCAATTATCGCGAGGCCAATCGCGCATTGTGGCGGCTGACGGTGCTGCCGCTGTGCGCGAAGATTTTGGGGGCGGTGGCGCAGGGGTTGTCGGGCTGGTTCGAGGGTGCGGAGCTGCGCGTCGATCTGGATCGGGTGCCGGCGCTGGCTGAGGATCGGATGGCGCTGTGGCGCGAGGTGTCGGTGGCGGACTGGCTGACCGCGGACGAGAAGAAGGCGCTGTTGGGGGTGGGCTGATCGTCGCCCGCGCGAAGGCGGAGCCGTGATCGGCCTGACTTGGCGTCGCCGCGTAAAACGATAGCGGCCCCCGCCTTCGCGGGGGCGACGGGAGTGTCTGACATGGACGAAGATGAAGCGCTGGCGCGGCTGATCGCGCTGGCGGGGACGAGTGCGGCCGGAGCCTCCGGTGCGCTCGATGCGGCGTTGCTGCGCGCGGTGGTCGAGGAGGCGAGCGAGCTGGGGGCGCGGCGCGCGCTGGCAAGGCTCGGGCTGGCCGACGAAGCGGCGCGCGACGATGTGAGCGATTTGCGCCAGCTGCTCGGCGCGTGGCGCGATGCGAAGAAGAGCGCGTGGGCGGCGGTGGTCGACTGGGCGGTGCGCGGGGTTCTGGCGCTCTTCGTCGTCGGGCTGGCGGTGAAGCTGGGGTTGCCGGGGCTGCTGAAGTGACGGTGCGCTTTGCGGGCTATGCATCGGTGTTCGACCGCGTCGATCGCGGGGGCGATGTGGTGCGCAGCGGGGCTTTTGCCGCGACGCTGAAGGAAGGGCGCGCGGTGCCCTTGCTGTGGCAGCACCGAGCGGGGGCCGTCGTCGGTGCGATCGAGACATTGGCGGAGGATGCACGCGGGCTGCGCGTGGTGGCGCGGGTTACGCATCCGGCGGCGGCGAAGCTGGTCGCGCGCGGCGCGCTGACGGGGCTGAGCTTTGGCTATCGGGTGCGCGCGGCGCGTGGGGACAATCCGCGCGAGTTGGTGGCGCTCGATCTGGCGGAGGTGAGCCTGGTGGCGGCGCCGATGCAGCCGCTCGCGCGGGTGCTTCAGGTGGTGAAGGAGTGACAAGCATGGACGATATGGAAGTGAAGGCGGATGCGCTCGATGGGGCGTTCGATGCGGTGCTTGCGGCCGAAGCGGTCGACGAGCTGAAGGCGTCGGTCGCGGCCTTGAAGGCGCAGGTCGATGCGCAGGCCGTGGCCGCGTCGCGGTTGCCGCTCGACGGGGCGAAGGCGGCCGATCCGGCGCGCGATGCCTTTGTCGAGCGCTATCTGCGGCGCGGGATCGATGCGGCGCCCGAGATGAAGAGCCTGTCGGGGGCGACGGTCGGCGACGGCGGCTATGCGGTGCCGCGCGAGATCGACGGCAGCATCGCCGCGACGCTTAAGACCTTGTCGCCGATCCGTAATATTGCGACGGTCGTGCAGACGGGGACGAGCGGGTATCGCAAGCTGGTCGCGACGGGGTCGATGGGGACGGGCTGGGTCGGCGAGACCGCGGCGCGGCCCGAGACCGCGACGCGCAGCTTTGCCGAAATCGTGCCACCGACGGGCGAACTCTATGCCAATCCGGCGGCGAGCCAGGCGATGCTCGACGATGCGATGTTCAACGTCGAGGACTGGCTGGCCGAGCAGCTGGGGCGCGAGTTCGCGATCGCCGAGGGCAGCGCGTTCGTGAACGGCAATGGCACGAACCGGCCGAAGGGGTTCCTGACCTATACCGCGACGAACGAGATCGACAGCGTGCGCGCCTTTGGCTCGCTGCAATATCTCGCGACGGGGACCGCGGGCGCCTTTCCGGCGTCGAACCCGCAGGACAAGCTGGTCGAGCTGGTGCATTCGCTGAAGGCGCCGTACCGGCAGGGCGCTTGCTGGGTGATGAATGCGGATACGCTGAGCCGCATCCGCAAGTTCAAGACGACCGACGGCGCCTTCATCTGGCAGCCGGGGATGGTCGAGGGGCAGGCGGCGACGTTGCTCGGCTATCCGGTCGTCGAGGCCGAGGATATGCCGGATGTGGCCGCGAACAGCCTGTCGATCGCCTTCGGCAATTTCCGCGCCGGCTATCTGGTCGCCGACCGCGGCGAGACGCGCATCCTGCGCGACCCGTTCAGTAACAAGCCATTCGTGCATTTCTATGCAACCAAAAGGGTCGGCGGGGCGATCATCGATTCGCAGGCTATCAAACTGATGAAATTCGCCGCCAGCTAAGCGGTTGGTGCGCGATGGGCGCCCGGTCCGCGCTTCCTTCCCTTTCGGGGCGGGGCCGGGCGCTACTTCCTCAGCAATTTCGATACTGGAAAGGATGGCCTTGCCATGCCGACCCCCTTTTTCGCCGACCTGGTGCGCGAGATCGCGCACGAGGGCGGGACCGGGCCGCTGACGCCGGCGGGCGCGGTGCCCGGTCATCGCCGCTTCGCGGGTACGGTGCCGCCCGACACGAGCTTTCATTACGCGATTGCCGGGGTCGCCCGGCCCGAACAATGGGAAGTGGGGCTGGGCCGGATCGGCGCCGACGGGCGCCTGCTTCGCGACACGGTCTCGGCCTCGTCAGCGGCGGGTGCGCGGGTCGATTTCGCGCCGGGGCTGAAGACGATCGCCCTGACCGTCGGCGCCGACTGGTTCGGCGCCAGCGATGCGGCGGCGGCGACGCTGGCGGCAGAGCTGGCGACCGTCGAGGAGGCGGTTGCGGCGCGGCAACCGCTGTCGACGCTGCACGGCGGCGCGACGGCGGGCGCCGCCGACGATCTGGTGACGGTGCGGCGCGGCGAGGGATGGGTCAACCTGCCGCTGTCGGCTCTGGCCTATCGCGATACGGCGGGGACGCTGCAAGCGGGCGCGCCGCTGGCAGCGGTGAGCGGAACCGCGGCGCTGCCCGCGTTGACCTTTGCCGGCGACCCCGACACCGGGCTGTTTCGTCCCGCCGCCGATGCGGTCGGCTTTGCGGCGGGCGGCGGCGAGCGGGCGCGATTGACCGCAACGGGGTTCGGAATCGGCGTCGCCGCCCCCTATTGCCGCAGCGAGACGGTCGGAGCCGCCAATGCCGCGACGGTCGCAATCGGGTCCGACGCCGGGGCGGCGAGCCTGGGGCTGGAGCTGTGGGGCACGGTCAACGCGCTTCCCGCGGCGCAGGTGCGGGGCTTCGTCGGAACGGGCAATTCGGGGATCGGGACCGCCGGCGACCTGCTTATCGCGCCGCGTACCAATGCGAGCTGCTCGATCCGCTTTCTGACCGGAAGTACGGGACCGGTGGAGCGCTGGCGGATCAACGCGGCGGGCGTGCTGCACCCCGCGACCGACAATGCCCATGATATCGGCGGCGCGTCGGTGCGCGTCAAAATCCTTTATGCCGCGACGGGGACGATCAACACCTCCGACGCGCGCGAAAAAAGCTGGCGCGGCGGCGCGAATGCCGCCGAATTGCGCGCAGCGGCGCGGATCGGCCGCGCCCTGGGTTTTTACCGCTGGAACGATGCGATCGCCGCGAAGGGCGCGGCGGCGCGCTATCATTTCGGCGCCGAGGCGCAGGCGGTTTGGACGATCATGGCCGAAGAAGGGCTGGTCGACGCGATCGACGGCGACGGGCGGCCGGGCGCCACCCCCTACGCCTTTCTCTGCTGGGATGCATGGGACGCGGCGGACAGCCGGAGCGCGGGCGACCGGTTCGGGCTGCGCATCGATCAGCTCGCGCTGTTTCTGATCGCGGCGCAGGAGCAGAGGCTCGCCGCGCTGGAGGCGGCGGCATGATCGGAGGATCGGCGCTGGCGTCGCGCGCGATCGGCGATGCCGCACGGCGCGCGCTGGCGAGCGAATAGGGCGGTCCCGAGCCGGCTGCGCCGCAGACACCCCTGCCGGTGGAACGGCAGGTCCCGCGCCGGATCGCGGTGCGGCGGCCCTGACGCGGCCGCGCGGGCCGAGAAGGAGGAAAAGCGATGTCGATGATGGTGAAGGATCCGGACAGCCGGATCGATTTCGAATTCGATTGGGCGACCGCCTATCCCGACGGGCAGGCGATCGTGGCGAGCGACTGGACGATTGCGCCGACGGAGGCGGGCGGGGTGACGGCGGTCGGCATGGCGCACGACCTGACGCAGTCGACGGCATCGCTGGCGGGCGGGGTCGCCGGCCACGTCTATCGCGTAACGAACCGCGTCACGCTGAGCGACGGGCAGATCGACGAGCGGTCGATGACGATCAGGGTGGAGGAGCGATGATGGCCGAAAGTCCGTTGCCGGGCGATGCCCCGGTGAGCCTGAACGAAGCACGCGGCTGGTTGCGGCTGGGGTCGACAGCCGACGATGCGGTGATCGCCCAGCTTGTCCGCGCCGCGACCAGCATCTGCGAGGCGTTTATCGGTCAGTGGCTGATTGTACGCGGCGGCGAGCAAACCTTGCCGGTCGGGTCGGGCGCGGTGCAGCTCGGCGCGCGGCCGGTGGTGGCGGTCGATACGGTGGCGCTGCTCGATGCGGCGGGGAGCGAGACGGTGCTGGGAGCGGCGCAGTGGAGGGCCGCGATCGCCCGTGACGGCACCGCGCGCCTGACGATCCACTCGCCGGGCGATGCCGAACGGGTACGCATCGCCTATCGCGCCGGCATGGCGGCGACGCCCAACGGCATTCCCGAGGCGATCCGGCAGGGGATCGTCCGGATGATCCAGCATCTGCACGAGGCGCGCGACGGCGCGGGCGCCTCGCCGCCCGCGATGATCGTGGCGCTGTGGCAACCGTGGCGGCGGTTGACGCTGGGAAGCGGGCGATGAGCGCCGAACGCGCGGTGCGGGCGAAGGCGCTGGCGGTGCTGGGCGGGGACAGCGTGCTGGCGGGGCTGGTGCACGGTGTGTTCGACGGGGTGCCGCCGCGCGCGACCATGCCCTTTCTGTCGGTCGGCGGAGCGGAGGGGAGCGATTGGGGGACGAAGGACCGGGCCGGGCGCGAAGTGCGGCTGACGCTGGCGTTGCACGGGGCCGGGGACGGCGCCGGAGGCGATGCGGCCGTGCAGGTCGAGGCGGCCGTGGCGGCGCTGCGCGGACCGGCGGGCGGGTGGACGATCGTGTCGGCGCGGGCGGTGCGGATGCGTCTCGCCCCGATGCGCGACGGCGGCTGGCGGCACGAGACGGTAGTGCGGTGCCGGTGCCTGGCGGATTAGGGGGCGGCGGTCCAGTCTGGCGGCCAAGAGACGACGGCGGCTAGCCGGTCCCGAACTCAGCGGTCCCAAAGCTCGCGAAAGGGCTGGTCGTAATAGGTTACTCCTCCCTGCGCGCGGCGCTTAACCTTGACGAAAAAGCGGACGGAGGTCGAGGCCTGCACGCAGCGTGCAATTTCGAGGTCGTTGGCGGTCCGAGCGCCCGATACTGTGATCCAGTTTCCAGCGAGGGAGGTGGCGCTGAGCTGCTTTCCGCCGCATTGCCGCACGATCCCCAGGAACGTCGATGTCGACCATGTGGTCGGGACCGTCAGCGAACCCTGGACCTTTTTGCTGTTGCCCTTTTCGTCCTTTTTTTCGCCTTCATCCTCGCCACCGTCGTCGGACGGGGCGTCGCCCCGTTCGAAGTCGAACTCGAGCATTTCCTCCGGGGGGCGGAACTCGCCCAGCCCGGATGGGCCGGGCGGGGTGAGCAAGGCAAGTGCCGCGAGCAGGAGCATGATATGTCCCTTGGCAGGATCGAGCGGAAGGATTGCGGTGGCGCCGACGCGCCGAACCGGACAATCGGGTCGGTGCGGCGGCGTTGCAGGGTGGAGCCGCTCAATCGCCCGGCATGGTTCCCGTCGAGGAATAGTCCTTGAACTTGTCGGTGAAGTTCGCGTGATAATCCTCGACCTGCATGTCGGCATTTTCGGCGGCATCGGCGGCGGAATCGCCGGCGGCGCGATTGGCGGCGGTGACCGCGGCGCGGAAGGCCGAGCGTTCGCTGTCGCACGCGCCCTTCAGCGACATTTCATATTCGGCTTCGCCCATCTTGGCTTCGAGCGACTTCTTCATGTGCTCGCGCAGGCATTTGGTGAAGGCGGCGCGCGTCGTGTCGACGCTGCCGGATCCCGCCGGTGCCGCGGTTGCCAACAACAAGGCCGTGATCAGCATCCTGCTTCTCCCCGTTTGCAGAACTTTTTGTGTTGAGGAGGTTAGACGATGGCAATCGAAAATGGGAGCGCTTTTCTGTTAAAGATCGGTAATGGAGCGGTGCCGCCGGTCTTTGCCACCGTGGCCGGATTGCGGACGACGCAATCGTCGGTCAACGGCGAGGCGGTGAACGTGACGACGAAGGATTCGGGCGGCTGGCGCGAGCTGTTGTCGGGCGCCGGGGTGCGATCGGTGTCGGTAAGCGCGGCGGGGATTTTTACCGGCTCCGACGCCGAGGTGCGCCTGCGCGGTCATGCCTTGTCGGGGACGATCGACGATTATGAGCTGAGCTTCGAAAGCGGCGAGCGGCTGCGCGGGCGCTTTCTGGTGACCCGGCTCGACTATGCCGGTGACTATAATGGCGAGCGCAACTACACGCTGAACCTGGAAAGCAGCGGCGCGGTGGTGAGCCTGTGAGCGCCGCCAACGCGCTGAGGGGCGAGGCCGCGCTGCGCGTCGGTGGGTGCACACTGGTGCTGCGGCCGAGTTTCGCCGCGCTGGTCGCCGCCGAGGAGGAACTGGGGCCGCTGTTCGCGCTGGTCGAGCGTGCGGCCGATGGGCGGCTCGGCCTTGGCGAACTGGCGGCGTTGTTCTGGCATTGCATCCGGGACCGCGACGCGGGGATGACGCGCGAGGCGGTCGGCGAGGCGCTGGTCGAACAGGGGCTCGCCGCGGTGACGCCCGCGCTGCGGGTGCTGCTGGGGCAGATATTGCAGGGGCGGTGAGGTGGCCGACGAACGGTTCGGGCTCGCGGCGGTGGCGCTCGCGGGGATGATGGCGCGCGCGTTCGGCTGGCGGCCCGACGAGTTCTGGGCGGCGACCCCGGCCGATGTCGCGGCGGTGCTGGGCGCCTGGGGTGAAGGCGGCGTCGAAGCGGCGGTCGACCGGGCGGGCTTGACCGCGATGATGGAGCAATTTCCCGATGGATGAGATGGACGATCTGTTCGGCGCGCTGCGCGGCGACGCGGCGGGGTTCCGGCGCGAGATCGCGGCGCTGCGCGCGGAAATCGGCGGGCCGCTGGCGAGCGAGGCCGAACGCGCGGGCCAGGCGATCGAGCGGGCGCTGACGCGCGCCATCCTGACCGGCAAGCTGGGGTTCGAGGATCTGAAGCGGCTGGCGCTGTCGGTGATGGCCGACATTGCGCGCGCCGCGATCCAGAGCGGGATCGGGGCGATCCTGGGCGGCGGCGGAGGCGGCGGCCTGCTCGCGCTGGGGCAGGGGATCGCATCGTCGCTGTTCGGTGCGCCGGGGCGGGCGACGGGCGGTCCGGTAAGCGCGGGGCGTGCCTATCGCGTCGGCGAGCGCGGGCCCGAATATTTCGTACCGACCGCGAGCGGGCGGATCGAGACGGGCGGGGGCGTCCGTGCCATCGCGATCACCGTAAATGTTCGCGGCGATGCGGACAGTGAACCAAAAAGGTTGGAACGCACGGGGCGGCAGATTGCGCGCGCGGTTCGCCGCGCGGTCGCCGCGGGGGAGGATTGATGGGCTGGGCGCTCGTCGCGGCTGCCGAGCCGCATCATCGCAAGGGATGGGTGAAGCGTTTCGACCCGCGCTTCTGGACCGTCGATTTCGCGCGGCCGATGATGGCGAGCGTGGTGACGCCCGACACACAGACGCTGCGCGTCGAGGCGGTGTTCCACAACAGGGAGGATCTGGCGGGGCTGATCTGGGAGGCCGAGGATCGCTGGGACCATCCGCTGCTCGCCTATGAGACGCGGCGCGATTTCCGGCACACCCAGCTCCGCTTCCGCTGGCGTTCGGGCGGGATCAAGCCGCTCGATGCGCTGCACGGACCGACGCTGACGATCGAAGGGCGCGACGCGGCGGGAAACCCGCGCGCCTGGTATGTGCGGCTGTGGAATTATGCGGTCGGGTCGGCCGAGGATGCCGTGGTGTCGCTCGATTTCGATACGCTCGCCGGCGGCTTCCTCCTGCCCGGTGAGGCCGACCCGGTATGGGCGGGCGACGTCGACCGGATGTTCATCTCGCTCGTCGCCCCGACCTATGACGGAAGCGCCGGGTTGCTCGCCGCGCCCGCCGAGGGTTGGGCGGAGATGAGCGAGATGCTGTGCAGCGGGTCGGGATCGGTGCTCGCGATCGGCGATGCAGTGTTGCCCGAACAAGGCTTGGGGATCGCAAGCGGCTATGACGACGAATATCATCTGACCCCGGCGCGCGTCGTGCGGCAGGCCATCCATCTCGGCTATCGCGGCGATATCGTCCATTATGTCGGGATGAGCCACTTCATGCGGCTCGCGGTAACGGGCGGAGCGCTGAAGGTCGGCGTCGCGGGCGGGGCGCTCAACGCGCCGTGCGCCGCGTGGCACCGGGCGTTCGCGGCAGAGTGCCGGGCGGCCGGGCTGGGCGTCATCTGGTCGCTCTCCTACGAGCTGTTCGATGCCTATTGCCCCGAGGCGTGGAAGCAGCGGGACAGCGCGGGCGCGCCGGCGCTGACGGGGTGGGCGCCGCCGTCGACCTTGCTGTCGCCTGCCCACGCCGAGGCGATGGGATGGCTGCAGCTTGTCGCGCGGGGGTTCGTGGCGATCGCTGTCGAAGCAGGACTGGCAGTAAAGTTCCAGGTCGGCGAACCCTGGTGGTGGGTCGGCGAAGGCGGGCGGCTTTGCGCCTATGACGCGGCGACGACGGCGATGCTGGGAAGCGCGAGCGTTGCGATTGCCGATGTGCGCGGGGCGCTCACCGCGCCGCAGCGGGCGATGCTCGATGCGCTGGGCGGCTTGCTCGCGGCGTCGACCGCGGCGCTGGTGGCGGCGGCGCGCGACGAAGCCGGAGCCGCAGGGCTGGCGAGCCATTTGCTCGTCTATCTGCCGACCGTACTCGATGCGGCGGCGCCCGAGGTGCGGCGGGCCAACGTGCCGACCGCGTGGGCAGCGCCGGCCTTCGATGTGCTGCAGCTTGAGGATTATGACTGGGTGACCGGCGGGGGCGGCGCCGAAACTGCGGGGGCGCGGGCGGCGATGGCGGAGCGGCTGGGCTATCCGGCCCACGAGCAGCATTATTTTTCGGGCTTCGTGCTGCGCGGCGAAGATCGCGCCCATTGGGCGGCGATCGCCGACGCCGCCGATGCGGCGCGGCGTGCAGGGGTGGCGAGGACGTTCATCTGGGCACTGCCGCAGGTCGCGCGCGACGGGTTCGTGCACTTTGACGGGGAGGATGTGGTGCAGGCTTATGATGCGGTGGATTTTCCGCTCGCGATCGGGCGCGAGGCAATGGTCGTAACCGAATTTTCGACCCAGATCGTGAGCTCGCCCTCGGGGCACGAACAGCGTGCGAGCGAATGGGCCGAGGCGCGGATGCGCTACGACGCAGGGCCGGGGGTGCGCTCCGAGAGCGACGTGCGCGCGCTCGCCGATTTCTTTCGCGCCCGGCGCGGTGCGGCGCGGGCGTTTCGCTTCCGCGATCCGTTCGATCATGGTTCGGCCGCGGATGGCGGGCTGCCGGGCCCCGGCGACCAACTGCTGGGCGTCGGCGACGGGAGCCGGCGGCAGTTCGCGCTGGTGAAGCGCTATGGCGCGGGCGATGCGATGCAGGTGCGCAGCATTCGCCTGCCGGTCGGGGGCAGCGTGCGGGTATCGGTCGACGGGATCGAGACGGCGGCGTTCGCCGTGACGGACGAGGGCGAGGTGCTGCTCGACGCCCCGCCGGGGCCGGGGATCGCGGTGCGGGCCGGCTATCTGTTCGACGTGCCGGTACGCTTTGCCGAGGACCGGCTGGAGGTCAGCCGCGCGACCTTCCTCGCGGGCGAACTTGCGAGCGTGCCGCTGGTCGAGGTGCGCGCGCCATGGTGATCGGGCCCGGCGGGAGCGCGCCGGACTGGCTGCGCGAGGAGCTGGTGACGCTCGCCTGGTGCTGGCGGCTGTCGCGGCGCGACGGGGTGGTGATCGGATTGACCTCGCACGACCATGACCTGATCGTCGGCGGCGTCCCCTATCGCGCGGCGCCGGGCATGAAACCGTCGGCGCTGGAAACGAACGACAGCCTCGATGCGGCGACGATGGACCTTGAAGGGGCGGTGACGAGCGACGCGATCGCGGCCGCCGACCTTGACGCGGGGCGGTGGGACGGCGCCGAGCTCGAGCTGTTCGTGACCGACTGGACTGCGCCCGAGGCAGCGCCGGTGACGGTGGCGCGCGGGTCGCTGGGCGCGGTCGAGCGGCGGGGCGCAGCCTTTACGGCGGAGCTGCAAGGCGTGACGCGGCGGCTCGATGCGCCGGTTTGTCCGGCGACCTCGCCGTCGTGCCGCGCGCGGCTGGGCGACAGTGCGTGCCGGGTCGACCTTGCGCCGCGCACGCATTTGCGGCGCGTCGTCGCGGTCGAAGGACGCCGTGTCATGCTCGATATGCCGCTGGCGGCAGGCGCGATGGCCTTTGGCGAACTGCTCTGGATGGAGGGGCGGGCATGCGGATTGGCGACCCCGGTGGTCGCCGAAGACGCGGAAGCGCTGATGCTGGCGGAGATGCCGCCATTCATGTCGGCGCTTCCCGTGCGCGTTCGGCTGGTCGAGGGATGCGACCGGCGGCTCGCGACCTGTCGCGACCGTTTTGCCAATGCCGTCAATTTTCGCGGCGAGGCGCATCTGCCGGGGAATGACCTGCTGACGCGCTATCCCGGTGGTTGAGGCCTTGGGCGCGCGCGCCTTTGCGGCGGCGCGGACGATGGTGGGGGTGCCGTTCCGCGCGCAGGGGCGTGACCCGCGGTGCGGGCTGGATTGCGTGGGGTTGGTCTGGGCGGCCTATGCGGCGGTGGGGTACGCATTGCCGACCCCCCATGACTATCCGCTGCGCGGGTGGCGCCGCGGCCGGATTGTTGCCGCGCTGATGACGGCAGGATTCCGGGCGGTCGCCGATCGGGCTGACGGCGACGTGGCGCTGATCGCGCTTCCGGCCGGGCAGTATCATCTGGGGGTCATCGGGCCCGCGAGCATGGTTCACGCCCATGCCGGGCTGCGAAGGGTCGTCGAGTCGCCTGCGGACGATGTCATGCGCGCGGCCGCGCGGTGGCGGCTCGAACAATAGGGGGTAAGGATGGCGACTTTGGTACTGACGGTGGTCGGCGGGATAGTCGGCGGGCCGGTCGGCGCGGCGCTGGGCGCTGCGATCGGACAGCAGGCCGATGCCGCGATCTTCAAGCCGAAGGGCCGCGAGGGGCCGCGGCTTGCCGACCTGAAGGTCCAGGCGTCGACCTATGGCCAACAGATCCCCAAGCTGTTCGGGACGATGCGCGTGGCGGGCAGCGTGGTCTGGGCAACCGACCTGATCGAACGGCGGACGAAGCGCGGCGGCGGCAAGGGGCGGCCATCGACGACCGAATATAGCTATTCGGTGTCGCTGGCGGTCGCGCTGTCGTCGCGCCCGATCCGCGCGATTCGCCGGATATGGGCCGACGGCAATTTGCTGCGCGGTGCGGGCGGGAGTTTTCGCGAGCGCTGTACCTTTCGCTGGCACGACGGGAATGAGGATCAAGCCGTCGATCCGCTGATCGCTTCGGCGGTCGGTATCGGCTCGGCGAGCGCGTTTCGGGGTCTGGCCTATGCGGTGTTCGAGGAGCTTGAACTCGCCGCCTTCGGCAACCGCATCCCGTCGCTCACCTTCGAAGTCGAGGCCGACGACGCGGCGGTCGACGGCGGGTTCGTCGGCGATGTGCTGTTGGGAGAGGCGGGGCGCTGCGTGGGGAACTGGCCGATTGCGGGCTATGCCGCGTCGGGCGAACGGGCGCGCGAGGCGTTGGCGCCGCTGTTCGCCGTCGACGGTGTCCGGCTCGCCAGTGGTCCGGCGGGGTGGCGGCTGGCTCCCGCCTCGGCGTCCGAACCGTCGGCGCTGTCCGATTTTACCGAAATGCGCCGTCCGTTCCGCGATGCGGATCGGGTCGAGCAGCGCCGCGCACCGCTTTCGTCGCTGCCCGGGCTTGTAAGCCTCCGGCATTATGAGCCCGCGCGCGATTATCAGCTCGGTCAGCAGTCGGCCGAGGTCGCGGGAGGCGGCGTGCGCGAGGAGCGTGTCGACCTGCCCGCCGCACTGCCCGCCGAGTCGGCGCATGCGTTGGCGCTCGCGCTTGCCGGGGCCGCGGCGGACGGCCGCGAAACCTGTGTCTGGCGGGCCGACCTGGCGGCGCTGGCGCTGCCGATCGGCGGGCCGGTCGCGCTCCCCGACGGAAGTGTCTGGCGGAGCGTGGCGCGAACGGTGCGGGGCGGGGAGGTGATGCTCGAGCTATGTCGGCATCAGCCGTTGCCGCTAACCGCGATCGATGCCGATGGAGGGCAGGCTGTCACGCCGCCCGACTGGCCCGACGGCGAAACGTTCGTCCATCTGTTCGACTGCCCCAACATCGGAACCAGTCCAGCCTCTGCCCCGCGTCTGCTGATCGCCGCGGCGGGCAGCAACGAGGGATGGCGCGGCGCCGATATCTGGATTTGTCCCGCCCCCGACGCCGAGCCGATCGCGCTAGGGATGGCGCGCCCGGCGGCCGCGCTCGGGACGCTGGCGGCTGCGGTGCCCGCCTCGGGCGGCGCGTTGATCGACCTTGCAAACACTCTTGTCGTATCGCTGGCCAATCCATCCATGATGCTGGAATCGATTGAAGATTCCGCGCTTCTCGGTGGCGCCAACCGGGCGATGCTGGGAACCGAGATGGTGCAGTTCGGCACGGCGGAACGGGTCGGCGTTGCCGAATGGCGGCTGTCGCGATTGCTGCGCGGGCGCGGCGGGTCGGAGATCGCCAGTCATCCCGCCGGTACGCCGTTCGTCCTCCTGGACGATATGGCGTTGTTGCCGGTTCCCGATGCCGTCGCGCAGCTGGTCGAGAGCGGTTCGGCGGTCCTGCAATGGACCGGGCGGGCAAGCACGGCGGTTGCCGAGGCTCCGCTGCCTGCCGTGGGGCAGGCGCTGGCCCCGCTCCCCCCGGTGCACGGCCGGGCGCGACCCGATGGCGCGGGGGGCTTCGTCGTCGAATGGATGCGATGCAGCCGCTTCGACACCGGGTGGCGCGATCATGTCGACCTGCCCCTTGGCGAAAGCCGCGAAGCCTGGGAGGTCGCGCCGGTGCCGCCAGCGCCGGGCGCCGGACCATGGACGACCACCGTGCCGACGCTGCACCTCGACGCGGCGGTTGTCGCGAGCCTGCCGACCGCGGCAATGCTTGCCATTCGACAGGTCGGCGACCTCGGCCGTTCGCGGCCGCTTTTCCTGACGCTCAACTGATGGGACCGGATGATGACCGATACGCTCGCTACCCCTCGTTTCACGCTGCCATTGCTTGCCGTCGCGCAGGCGCAAAAGGAGGTAACGCACAATGAGGCGCTTGCCCTGCTCGACGCCTTGCTGCATCCGGCGGTCGAGGCCGGACCCGTTGCGACGCCGCCGCCGACGCCGGTCGCCGGTCAGTGCTGGCTTGTCGCAGCCGGAGCGGGCGGCGAATGGTCGGGGCGAGGAGGGACGATCGCGATAGCGACCGACGGCGGCTGGCGGTTCGTCGTGCCGCGCGCGGGGATGCGCATCCTTCGGCTGAGCGACGGCGCGCTGCTGCGCCACGAGGGCGGGCTATGGACCGGTCCGGCGGCGATTCCGGCTCCCGCGGGGGGCGCGACCGTCGACGTCGAGGCCCGCGCCGCCATCGCGGCGCTGCTGTCGGTGCTCGACGCCCATGGTATTCTGATATCAGGCTGATTTTGCCAATATTGATCTGTTCAGTGCGACTTTTTGGCAACAGATTGACGATTTGTTAGCTTGCACGGAACCAAAGGGACGAGTAGGACGTCTGTCGAGACGTAAATCTCAATTGAAAGGGGAATCTACTATGAGGAAGCTTGCCGTCGCTGTGGCGTTGGCCTCCACTGCCCTGGCGTCGCCAGCTTTGGCGCGCGACAACTCCTGGTATGTCGGTGTTGGTGGTGGTGTGATGATCGTCGAGGACATGGACCTCGACATCGGTGCCATCGATAACGCCGCAAACCTCAATCATCGCAATGGCTACGACGTTGAAGGCACCGTCGGTTACGATTTCGGAGGCTTCCGCGCGGAAGTCGAAGTCGGCTACCGCGAAGCCGACATCAAGTCGGGCAGCTTCTCGGCGCCCGGTATCCCGCAGAGCCCGAGCGGCGCTGGCCTGCCCTTCATCGGTTCGACCGCGCTTAACGGCGATTCGAATGCGCTGAGCTTCATGGTCAACGGCCTGCTCGATTTCGGCGACGATGATGGCCTGCAGGGCTTCGTCGGCGGCGGTGCTGGTGTTGCGCGCGTTTCGGTCGAGCCGGTCTTCGCCGGTCCGTTCCTGGACGATTCGGACACCGGCTTCGCCTGGCAGGCGATCGCGGGTATCCGCGCTCCGCTCACCAAGAACTGGGATGTCGGCCTGAAGTATCGCTTCTTCAACGCCAGCGGGATCGACCTGGTCGACCAGGTTGGCCGCGACGTTTCGACGCGCTTCCGTTCGCACTCGATCCTGGGGACGCTGACGTACAACTTCGGTGGCGCTGAACCGCCGCCGCCCCCGCCGCCCCCGCCGCCCCCGCCCCCGCCGCCGCCCCCGCCGCCCCCGCCGCCGCCGCCGCCGCCGGCCGTGTGCGAGCCTGGGCCGTACATCGTGTACTTCGACTGGGATCAGTCGAACATCACGCCGGAAGCGGCTGCTACGCTTGACAACGCGATCAGCGCCTACAACCGTGGCTGCTCGGGTACGCAGGTTTGGCTCGCCGGTCACGCCGACCGTTCGGGTTCGGCGAAGTACAACGTCGGTCTGTCGCAGCGCCGCAACGACGCGGTCCGCAGCTACATGACCGCTCGCGGTATCTCGGACAGCTCGATCTCGGCCGAAGCGTTCGGCGAATCGCGTCCGGCCGTTGCGACCGCCGACGGCGTCCGCAACGACCAGAACCGCCGCGTGGAAATCAAGTACGGTCCGGGTTCGGGCATGTAAGATTTCCAACCCGGTTCGGGTTTGAAGACAGGAGGGGCGGTACCGAAAGGTGCCGCCCCTTCTTGTTGGGCCGATGCGGCCGGCGCGGCGCGTGGCGCTTTTTAATTGCTCTTTTCGTATAATGTTATACCGTAACAAATAGGGTCAAGGCTTTCGCGGTGAATGCCTCAGCCCAAGATGCGGGGATGGCGCCCGGACTCGGGTCGCCCCGCGAGACGGGGAGATGCAAGATGCGCAAGCTTCGCAGCCGGTTCCACCAGAGCATTTTTCGCGCCGATCCCAATGGCGATCCCGACATCAATACGACGCCCCTGATCGACGTGATGCTGGTGATGCTCGTGATGTTCATCATCACGATCCCGCCGCAGACGCACAGCGTCGACATCACGCTTCCGCAGGGGCCGGATGTATCGGGCAAAGTCCTCGACGAGAATCGCGTTACGATCGATGCAGCCGACACGATCCGCTGGAATGGCGAGGCGGTCGACGTCGCCCAGCTCGGGCAACTCGTGAAGCTCGCATCGGAGCGCACCGAACAGCCGGTGCTGATGTTCGAGCCCGAAGCGCGCGCGCGATATTTGCGCGTCGACGAAGCGATCGGCGCGATCCGGCGCAATGGCGGCGAGAAGCTCGCCTTTCCGGGCATCCGCAAATATGGCGGGCTGATCTAGCCGCGTTCCGCTCTTATGGTGGCTTTGGGATGGGGAGCTGTCCTTCAAATCCTCCCCGCTTGCGGGGGGGGGGGTGGCAGCCGCGTAGCGGCTGACGGCGGGGGCTCGCGTCGTCCCGCAGCGCCGCTTCAGGATGCCAGCCCCCTCCACCGCCGTCGGCGGTCTCCCTCCCCGCAAGCGGGGAGGATCTTATGTCCACTTCCGGTCGAAAGCCGACGCGTTAGGCCAATGGTGCGGTCCCCGGGCGCAGATACTGCATCATGTAACCGACATAATCGGCCTTGCCGAGCGGGACGCCCACGTGGCGGAGCACGGCGTAGGCGGCGACGAGATGGAAGTAGAACTGCGGTTGCGCCCAATCGCGCACATAGGAGACGGCGGTCATGTCGAAGGCCATGCCGTTCGGCAGGTCGAAGCCGACCGCGCGGTCGGCGTCATCTCCCAAATCCGCGGGAGCAATGGCGTCGAGCCACGCGAGGGTCTCGGCGATCTGCGCCTGCATGCCCGCGAAATCCGTCGCGTCGTCGGCAAGAGCCGGGGCGCCGGTCGCGCCGAGGCGAACCGGGGCCTGCACCGCCTGCATACAGGTGAAGCGGACCTGGGTCGCGAGCGGGAACATATCGGGCGCGAGCCTCGAGCCGATGAATTGCAGTTCGCCGACGCCATTTTCCGCGCCCCACGCCAGCGCCTTGGCGAGCTGTCCCGACAGCGCGCGGAGGCCGTTTGCATAAGCGGGGATGGTGATGTCATAGAGCGTGATCGTCATCGGGGAGCGTCCTTCGAAGGGTGGCGTCAGGCGGCGGCAAGCTTGTCCTGGAATTGCAGCCGCGCGAGGCGGGCGTAGAGGCCGTCGGCGGCGACGAGGTCGTCGTGGCGGCCCTCCTCGACGATCCGCCCCTCGTCCATCACGATGATGCGGTCGGCGGCGCGTACGGTCGCGAGACGGTGCGCGATCACGATCGTCGTGCGGTCGTGCATCAGCGTTTCGAGTGCGTCCTGGACGAGCTTTTCGGACTCGGCGTCGAGCGCCGAGGTCGCTTCGTCGAGCAGCAGCAGCGGTGCGCGGCGGAGCAGCGCGCGGGCGATCGCGACGCGCTGGCGCTGGCCGCCCGACAGGCGCGCGCCGCCTTCGCCCATGAAGGTGTCGAGACCGTCGGGCAGCTTGCGGAGGAATTCCTCGGCATTGGCGGCGCGGGCGGCTTCCCAGAGTTCGTCGTCGGTCGCCGACCAGTTGCCATAGCGGAGATTGTCGCGCGCAGAGGCGGCAAAGATCACCGTCTCCTGCGGCACCATCGCGATGCGCGTGCGGATGTCGCCCGGATCGGCGTCGGTCAGCGGAACGCCGTCGAGGCGGATCTGCCCGGACTGCGGATCATAAAAACGCTCGGCGAGCTGGAACAGCGTCGACTTGCCGGCGCCGGACGGACCGACGATCGCGACGGTTTCGCGCGGGCGGATCGCGAGGCTGAAGTCATGAAGCGCCGGGGCATCGGGGCGCGTCGGGTAGTTGAACTCGACATGGTCGAACTCCAGCGTGCCGATCGCGGGATCGGGCAACTGGCGGGGACTGGCGGGTGGCGCGATCGTCGGCTCGGCGACGAGCAGTTCGTTGAGGCGCTCGGCGGCCCCCGCCGCGCGGAGCAGGTCGCCATAGACTTCGGTGAGCGCCCCGAACGCGCCCGCGACGAGGCCGCCGGTGAGGACGAAGGCGGCGATCGTGCCGCCGGTGATCGTACCCGCCGCGACCCCCGCGGCACCATACCAGAGCAGGGTCGTGATCGCGCCGAACAGCAGGCCGATGACGGTCGCGGTAATGATCGCGCGCAGGCGGATGCGGCGCTTGGCAGTCGCGAAATTGGCCTCGACCGCGTCGGCGAAGCGCCCTGCCTCGCGCTGTTCCTGCCCGAAGGCCTGGACGATCTTCATGGCGCCGAGCTGTTCGGCGGTGGTCGCGCCGATGTCTGCGACGCGGTCCTGGCTCGAACGCGAGACCTTCTGGAGGCGACGGCCCAAAAGGACGATCGGCAGGATGATGACGGGGATGCCGATCAATATCCCCGCAGTGAGCTTCGGCGAGAGCGAGAAGAGATAACCGATGCCGCCGATCCCCATCACCGTGTTGCGGAGCGCGACCGAGACGGTGGTGCCAACGGTCTGTTCGATAATCGCCGTATCGGCGGTCATGCGCGAGGCGATTTCGGAGGGGCGGTTTTCTTCGAAGAAGCCGGGCGCGAGGCGGAGGAGGTTCTGCTGCACCGCCTCGCGGATATCGGCGACGGTGCGCTCGCCGAGCCAGCTCACGAAATAGAAGCGGAGCGCGGTCGCGAGCGCGAGGATCACGACAATCACATAGAAGAAGCGGAAATGCGGGCTGACATCGCCGCCGCCGGCGACGAAGCCGGAGTCGATCATTTCCTTGAACTGGTAAGGGATCGCGAGCGTCGCGAGCGCCGCGATGCCGAGCGCGACCGCGGCGATCAGCAACTGGAGCGGATATCTGCTGGCGTAATGCCAGACCATGCGCAGGCTGCCGAGCTTGCGCGGCGGGGTCGATTTATCGGATTTGGTCGCCATCGGCATCGCCCTAGCAGCCGCGCGGTTGCCGCTCAACGATGCAGAATGGCGGCGCGCTTCAAGGACCACGAAGCGGAACTGCGTAAAGCGAAGGCGAGCGCAAGCCCGCAATCGCTTCGCCGTCCCATAATATTGCCGGGGAAATATGGGCGCAACGACTTTGATGCATTGCACAATGACACCGATGGCCTAGACTGTCCGAAAGCAGGCGCCGCCAGAGCGCCGCCCCGTACGCAAGGACTATCGATAATGCTGTATCATGCCTTTGAAATGCAAAAGAGTTGGCTCGCGGGGGCCAGCGCTCTGGCGACCGCCGGCGCCCAGGTGATTCAGCATCCCGCGAATCCCCTTGGCTATTTTGGCGGCAGCCCGATGTTCGCTTCGGCGCTCGAAGTCTTCGCCCATGCTGCCGCGCCGCGCGGCAAGCCGGGGTTCGAACTTTACGAGAGCATGTCCGAAGGCGAGAGCGTCCGCGTGACCGAAAAGGTCGAGGCGCGCAAACCCTTTGGCCAGCTCAAGCATTTCACGCACAAGAAGAGCGCGGGCAAACCCAAGCTGCTGATCGTCGCGCCGATGTCGGGCCATTATGCGACGCTGCTGCGCGGCACGGTCGAGCGGATGATCGGCGAGCATGACGTCTGGATCACCGACTGGCGCGACGCGCGCAACGTCCCGCTCGAAGCCGGCAAGTTCGACCTCGACGACTATATCGATTATCTCATTTCGTGGCTCGAGCACATCGGGCCGGGTGCGCATATGCTCGCCGTGTGCCAGCCATCGGTGCCGAGCTATGCGGCGGCGGCGATCATGGCGGCCGACAAGCACAAGTGCCGACCGAAGACGCTGACGATGATGGGCGGGCCGATCGACACGCGCAAGGCCCCGACCGCGGTCAACGAACATGCCATGACGCGGCCTTATGCCTGGTTCCAGGAAAATGTGATCGTCACGGTTCCCGCCTGGTATCCCGGCGCCGGGCGCCGTGTCTATCCGGGTTTTCTTCAGCTTGCGGGCTTCATGTCGATGAACCTTGGCAATCACATGATGAGCCATTGGTCGATGTTCAAACATCTGGTCGAAGGCGATGGTGAAAGCGCCGACAAGACCAAGGAATTCTATGACGAGTATCGGGCGGTCTGCGACATGACCGCTGAATTCTACCTCCAGACGGTCGATGTGGTGTTTCAGCGTCACGCGCTGCCCAGGGGCGAGATGCTCCATCGCGGCAAACCGGTCGATCTTGCGAAGATCGAGGATATCGCCTTGCTCGCGATCGAGGGCGAGCGCGACGATATTTCGGGGCTCGGGCAGACGAAGGCGGCGCTGACGCTCGCCAAGTCGCTGCCGGCCGACAAGAAGAAATATCTGATGGCGAGGGGGGTCGGCCATTACGGCATTTTCAACGGCCGCAAGTGGCGCGACGATATCGCGCCGGTGGTCGAAAAGTGGATCCGCGCCAACGGCGCCTGATAGCCGAAGGCCCCTTGCCCTAAAGCCCGCTTGCGAAACGACGAAACGGCCATAGGAAGGGACGATGGCCGTTCATCTGAAAAGCGCGCGCGTCGAACGCTGGCCGGTCGCGGGACGCTTCATCATCAGCCGCCGCGCGACCGACCATGTCGATGTCGTTGTTGCCGAGGTCGAAGGCGACAGGGCGATCGGGCGCGGCGAGGGCACGCCGGTCTATTATCTCGGCGAAGATGCCGTAGGGTGTCGCGACCAGCTTTTGCGTGTCGCCCCCTACCTCGCCGAAATGGGGGCGGCCGAGGCAAGGGCGGCGGTGCAGGAACTGATGCCGCCCGGCGCCGCGCGCAACGCGATCGATTGCGCGCTCTGGGATCTTGAGGCGAAGCAGCGCGGCCTCCGGCTGTGGCAGCTCGCCGGATGCGATGGTCCGCCGACCGCTCGCACCACCGCTTACACCATTTCGCTCGGCACGCCCGGCGCGATGGCGGAGGCGGCCGCGACCGCCGAGGCCGACGGTTACCGCCTGCTCAAGATCAAGCTGACCGGTGAAGGCGACCGGCTGCGCGTCGCCGGAGTGCGCAAGGGTGCGCCCAATGCGCGGCTGATCGCCGACGCCAACGAGAGCTGGGGTCCGGTCGATATTTTGAGCGAGGCCGAGGCGCTGGCCGATATGGGCGTCGAGATGATCGAGCAGCCGGTGCCGGTCGGCGCCGACGCATTGCTTGACCCCATCTATGCCCCGATTCCCTTCGTTGCCGATGAAAGCTGCCAGACCGCCGCCGATGTGGCGCGGATCGGTCCTTTCTACGACGGAGTGAATATCAAGCTCGACAAGGCGGGCGGGCTGACCGAGGCGCTGAAGGTCGCCGATGCGGCCGATGCAGCGGGGCTGTCGATCATGGTCGGCTGCATGCTCTGCACCAGCCTGGCGATCGGCCCCGCATTCGTGCTGGCGCAGCGCGCCAAATGGGTCGACCTCGACGGGCCCGCGCTTCTCGCGCGCGACCGTGAGGGCGGGTTCGAGTTCCGCGAAGGGCGGATCGCGCCGTCGGTCTAGAGCGTCACCTCCGCATGATTGCCGAGGTCGCCTTCCTTCATCGTCATGCCGGTCGCGAGTTTGAACATGCCCTTCAGGTTCGGCTCGGCGGTCCAGATTTCGGCGTCTTCGAGGTCGAAGCGGAGCAGGACGAGTTTCGGATCGTCCTTGCCGCCCTCGTACCAGGCCGCGATGCTGTTGTTCCAGAGCTTGTCGAGGACCGCGCGATTGTCTTCGCGACGCAGCGTACCCGATATGCAGGCGAAGAGGTCGTGCCCCTTCGAGGCGAATTGCGCCATAGCGGGGCCGCCGCCCGCGATGCGGTTGTCGGTTGCGGTGAAGAACCAGAAGGCGCCGTTCGCATCCTTGTCGAGCTGCGCGTTCATCGGGATATGATGCTGACGCTCGCCGGTCAGGCCGATCATGACAAAGGGGCTGGCGTCGAGCGCCTTCCAGAAATCTTGTTTGATATCGTCGCTCATCGGCAGGGTCTCCTTGTCTCGTACTCCCCCCGATGAGCGATAAACGCGCCTGAATGCGGTATGTTGCGACGATTCAGCGCGGGCGCGGCTCGGAATAGCTGACCACCTCATATTCGATGCCGTCGGGGTCGAAGAAATAGAAGCGGCGACCGGGTTCGTAGTCGCCGTGGTTGAAGGGGGTGAGACCCACCGCCTTCACGCGCATTTCGATCGTATCGAGGTCGTCGACCTGGACGCCGACATGGTTGAGCGGCTCGCCCTTCGGATAGCGCGCCTCGGCGTGCTGGCCGTCGGGGCCGGTGTAGAGCGCGACATAGGCGGTGTCGGTGCCGAGATGGATCGTTCGGCCGCCGTCGCGTGCGGGACCGCGCCAGCGTTCGTGCCAGCCGAAGATGGCCGCCAGGATACCCGCGGTGCGATCGGGGTCGCTGACGGTCAGGTTTACATGTTCGATGAAGGGGTGCGTCATGGTTCTGCTTTCGTGATTCGGGTTGACGCAGCGGTGTATGAAAGCTCAAGTGAGGTTTAGATCAAGCGGAAAGCGAAAGAACATGGCCATGCATCGGACCGACCTGATCGCGATCGGCGAATTGGCGGCGCGTACCGGCACCGCCGTGTCGGCGATCCGTTTCTATGAAGCGAAGGGTTTGCTGGAGGCGCTGCGTACCGCCGGTGGGCAGCGGCGCTTTCTGCGCGCCGACATCCGCCGCGTGTCCTTCATCCTGATCGCGCAGCAGATGGGACTGAGCCTGGAGGAGATCGCCGCCGAGCTCGCGCGCCTGCCCGCCGGACGCACCCCGAACGCGGCCGACTGGACGCGGATCAGCACCGGCCTTCGCGCGCGGATCGATGCGCGGATCGCAGCGCTGGCGCGGACGCGCGAGCTGCTCGATCAGTGCATCGGCTGCGGGTGCCTGTCCTTAAAGAAATGTGGGCTCTACAACCGCGAGGACAAAGCGGCGCAACGCGGTGCGGGACCGCGCTACCTGCTCGGCGACCGGGCGGGAGAGATTGCCGAAGTGGAATGACAGCGACGGGTTTGGGGTGGGAAGCGGGCGCTGCCGATCCTCCCCCGATGGGGGAGGATCGCTTACGACCGCAACCGGTCGAAACCGGCAATCAGACCGCCGGCAGGCTTTCGATTTCGGGCGCGCCGGCGAGGCAGGGGCCGAGTTTGGCGCCGAGCGTGCGGAAGTGATCCGATGCCCGGTGCGCGGCGATCGCGGCCTCGTCGTCATAGCATTCGAGCACCTTGTAGACCCCGGTCTCGCTCGTGCGGAACAGCTTGTAATAGCTGTTGCCGGGTTCGTTCGCGCGCACGGCGGGGGCGAGTTCGGCGAAGACGCCCTCGAACTCGGCTTCCTTGCCGGGTAGAACGCGGATGGTCGCGATAACTCCGATGCCGCTCATATATCTCTCCCTGAATGCTCAGGCCTTGAGGTCGGGATCGACCTCCCAGCCGTCTTCCACCTGGATGCCGAAGCTGTTCAGCATCATCGAAACCTGCGTGTACTGGCCGACGGTCATCACCAGATCCATGCGGCCCTTGTCGCCCAGTGGCGCAAGCGCGGCCCAATTTGCTTCGCTTACGAAATGGTCCGAGGTGAGGTCATCGGTCGCGCGGAGCATCGCGCGGTCGATCGCGCTCCAGCCGTCGGCCTCGGGCCCCGCCTTGATTCGTTCGATCTCCGCCTCGCCGAGACCGCTGTCGAGCCCGATGCGCTTGTGCTGGGTCCACTCGTAACCCGAGCGGCAATTGTAGCCGGTGCGCAGGATGACGAGTTCGCGGTCGCGGGGGCTGAGCGCGCTGCGGCGCGACAGGATATAGCTGCCCCAGCCGAGGAAGGCGGTCAGCGCCGTCGGCGCGTGCGCCAGCGTGCGGAAGATGTTGAGCACCCGTCCGCCACCGACCTTGCCGCCCCCATTGTCGAGGAAGGGCGACAGCGCCGCGCGCTGGTCGGCATCGAGCCGGCCCAAATCGACCGGCTCGATACGCGGTTGGCTCAGGCGCAAATCAGAAGACCTCGAACAGGCCCGCCGCACCCTGGCCGCCACCGATGCACATCGTGACGACGGCATATTTCACGCCGCGGCGCTTGCCTTCGATCAGCGCGTGGCCGACGCAGCGCGCGCCGGTCATGCCGAAGGGGTGGCCGATCGAGATCGAGCCGCCATTGACGTTGAGCAGCTCGTTCGGAATGCCGAGCTTGTCGCGGCAGTAGAGGACCTGCACCGCGAAGGCTTCGTTGAGTTCCCAAAGGCCGATGTCGTCCATCTTGAGCTCGAAGCGTTCGAGCAGCTTGGGGATCGCGAAGACCGGGCCGATGCCCATTTCGTCGGGCTCGGTGCCCGCGACCGCCATGCCGACGTAACGGCCCAGCGGCTGGAGGCCGCGCTTCTCGGCGACCTTGGCTTCCATCACGACGCACGCCGACGCGCCGTCGGCGAGCTGGCTGGCGTTGCCCGCGGTGATCGTGTGGCCTTCGCCCATCACCGGCTTCAGACTGGCGAGCCCTTCGAGCGTGGTGTCGGGACGGTTGCACTCGTCCTTGTCGGCGACGACATCCTGGAAGGTGACTTCCTTCGTTTCCTTGTTCACCACCGCCATGGTGGCGGGGCAGGCGACGATTTCGTCGTCATATTTGCCCGCAGCCTGTGCGGCCGCGGTGCGCTGCTGCGACTGGAGCGAATATTCATCCTGATACTCGCGGCTGATGTTGTAACGCTTGGCGACGACCTCGGCGGTGCCGATCATCGGCATATAGGTATCCTTGTGCATCGCGATCAGCTCGGCATCGGTCTCGATGAACACTTTGCCGCTGCCGCTGACCTTCGAGATCGACTCGATGCCGCCGGCGACCGCGATGTCCTGGCGGTCGACGATGATCTGCTTCGCCGCGGTCGCGATCGTCATCAGCCCCGACGAGCACTGGCGGTCGATCGACATGCCGGGGACGGTGACGGGCAGGCCCGAACGCAGCGCGATCAGGCGCGCGACGTTCATGGTTTGCGAACCCTGCTGCATCGCGGCGCCGAAGACGACGTCGTCGATCTCGCCGCCTTCGAGCCCGGCGCGCGCGACCGCGGCGCGGACCGCATGGGCGCCGAGCGTCGGGGCGAGGGTGTTGTTGAACGAGCCGCGCGCCGCCTTGGTCAGCGGGGTGCGGGCGGTGGAAACGATGACGGCGTCACGCATGATAGGGGTCCTTCTGCTAGGTTCCGGTTGTCTTTTCGGGGGAGGTCGGCCGGATGAACTGTGTCAGACGAAGAACTGGCTGATCCATTCGGCGATCAGCGCGGGCTTCTCCTCGCCTTCAATCTCGATCGTCACTTCGTTGGTCTGCTGCCACTGGCCGGGGCGCTTCTCTTCGAGTTCGAGCAGTTTGACATGGCTGCGGATCCGTTTGCCGGCCCGGACGGGGGACAGGAAGCGGACTTTGTTGCCGCCATAGTTGACGCCCATCTTCACGCCCGCAATCCTGGGTCCGTCGGTGCTCGCGCCGAGCATCGGGATCAACGACAGCGTCAGAAAGCCGTGTGCGATCGTCCCGCCGAAGGGCGTCAGCTTCGCCTTTTCCTCGTCGATATGGATGAACTGGAAGTCGCCGGTGGCTTCGGCGAACTTGTTGATGCGATCCTGATCGACGAGCACCCATTCGGACGTGCCGAGATGTTCCCCGACCTTGGTTTGCAGCTCCTGCGGCGTGATGCTGGCCATGACTCATCCCCTCCGATCGTTTGTTCGGGGCGCGTTCTAGGCCTGTCTTGCGGCATTGCACAAGACCCAAGGACTTGCGCTACGGTGCCGTAACGTCAGCCCGGCTTCGCGGTCCTTGCGGCGCTCGCTTTCGGCTTCGGGGACTCGGCATAGGGCATGATCATCGTCCCGTCGGGCGCGGCGGTAAAGGTGGTCTGGGTCGGGTAAGCGAACTCGTATCCGGCCGCCGCCATCGCCTCGAACAGCCGGATCGCGACGTCGGTGCGCGCGGCGACCACGGCCTCGAAATCGTCGGTGAAGACATCGAACAGCAGCTCGAAATCGAGGCTCGACGGGCCGAAGGTGAGGAAGCTGGAACGAATGAACTCATGGCCGGCAGCTTTGACCTGCTCCTCGAGCAGCGCGGGGAGGTCTCGCAGCATGGCAGGGGTGGTCTGGTAGATGACGCCGATCGTGAAGGTGACGCGGCGGCGGTGAAGATGCGCGAAATTGGTGATCTCTTTCGCGAGCAGATTCGTGTTCGAAATCACCAGCAACTCGCCGTTGACCGAGCGCAGCCGCGTGCTCTTGAGCCCGATGCGCTCGACCGTCGCGGTGCTCGTGTCGTATTTGATCGTCTCGCCGACGCGGAACGGGCGGTCGAAGATGATCGAGAGCGAGGCGAAGAGGTCGGAGAAAATGCCCTGCGCGGCAAGGCCGATCGCGATGCCGCCGATGCCGAGCCCGGCGATCAGCCCCGTGACGTTCACCCCCATATTGTCGAGGATGACGATCACCGCGATCGCGAACAGCGCCACGCTGATCAGCAGGCGGATGATCCCCATCGCGTTGCTGAGCGTTTCGTTGTTTCCCTCGGCGGCGCGGCGCTGGATCAGGCCCAGGATGATCTCGCGGACCCATATCGCGACTTGCAGCACCACCGCGACGGTGAAGACGAACTGGATGGTCTGCATGATCGCCGCCGGCGGCTGCGCATAGCCTGCGACCATGCGGATCGCGATGATCGCGATGACCGACGAGCGCGTCTTGTGAATCACGCGTCCTGCGATGTGCGTCAACGTCAGGTCGCCCTCGGCCGACTGTGCGTGTTTGAGCGCGAAGGTGCGGACCATCGAAAGCAGGACATAGATGAGCAGCCCCGCGCCGACGGCGATGCCGATCTGCAGCCAGTGACTGTTCACCCACGCGACGCTGATGTCCCAGTAATGGCGGAGATCGTCGAGCGGATTGGTCGCTGCGGCTGGCGCTTTGGCGGCAGCGGCCGTCGTGGTGGCGACCGGATGGGCGGCGGGCAGGATGGAAAAGGTCACGTCGTCCTCTTGGCGGATCATGCGGAGCGGAGCAAGACCGCGGCATCGGGCACGCGCTCGAGCCACGCGAGAAAGCCGCGTTCGTAGCGCGAGAGATATCGGGTTGCGCGCGGCAAGGCGCCCGCATCCGCGGCAAAAGCGCGCCGGTCCTGTGCCGCCGCGATCATCGCCGGGTGGACATACGCCTTCCGCGCGACCGCAGGCGTGTTCCCGAGCCGGTCGGCGACATGGGCGACCATCGCCTTCAATGTCGGCGGTTCGGGCGCGTCATAGAGGAAGGCGAAGGCCTCGACGCTCGCCGACCAGGTGCGAAAGTGCTTGGCGCTGAATTCGGTCCCCATCGCCTCTCGGATATAGGCGTTCACGTCGGCGGAGCCGACGGCGCAGACCGCGCCCTCGTCGCGATATTGGAACAGATGCTGACCGGGCAGATCCTGCAGGCGGCGGACGAGCGTCGCAAGGTTCCTGTCGCTGATCGTCACCTCGCGCATCAAGCCGCCCTTGGCGCGATAGCTGAGGCGGAGCGTCTGGCCCGAAAGCTTCGCATGACGCCGCCGCAGCGTTGTCGCGCCGAAACTCTTGTTCGCGGCGGCATATTGCTCGTTGCCGACGCGAAGCGCGGCGAGGTCGAGCAGCCGGACGACCGCGCCGACGATCCGCTCCCGACAGAGCGTGCGGCGGGCGAGGTCGTCGGCCAGCCGCGCACGGAGGAGCGGCAGGGCGTGGCCGAAGGCGGCGCAGCGATCATATTTGTCGGCTTCCTGCGCGAGGCGGAAATCGGGATGATAGCGATACTGCTTGCGGCCGCGCGCATCATATCCGGTCGCGAGAATATGCCCGTTCGGCGCGGGGCAGAACCACGCATCTTCATAAGCGGGAGGCAGGGCGATCGCATTCAGGCGGCGGATTTCCGCGGCGTCGCGGATGACCCGGCCCTGCGCATCGCGGTAACGCCAACCGCCATCGATGCGCTGGCGGCTGATGCCGGGCAGGCTGTCGTCGACATGGATCAGGCGCGCGAAGGACATGGCGCAATAGCGCCCCGCCCCCGCCGATGGTTCCGCACTAGCGTTCGGCCGGAAGGGCGTGGCGCGTCGGCACCTGCGCCGGACGCGCCGTCAGCGGCCGCCACCCCGATTCCTGCTCGCGCCGGCGGCAATAGGTCGAAAGCCCGATTTCCAGCGCCAGCATCATGTAGATGAAGGGCTGGAAGGCGATGCCAACGAACAGCGATCCGACCATGTAAACGATATGCCCGTGCTGCAGCGCGGTAGCGAGCGGCGCGATCCATTGTTCCTCGGCGCGGCGGGTCTTGAGGTAGCGCCGCCGCAACTGCTCCATGCGGAAGAGTCCCGTCGCCTGCAGGACCAGCCAGAGGATCAGACCGGGATAGCCCTGTTCGCCCAGCATCTCGAAATAGCTCGAGTGATAGGCGCGCGCCTTGTCCTCATAGACCGATGGAAGCGCCTCCTGCGGCGCGGCGTTGGCGTTGCTGCTCGCGGCGCGCTCGACACGGAGGTGGTTCTGCAGATAGGCGTTGAAGCCGCCGCCGAAGGGGTGGTCCTTCGCATATTCCCATGTCCACGCCCACACCGCGACGCGCGTCGATGCCGATTCGTCGGCGCGGTGGTCGCGTATCGTCTCCATCCGCGCGGTATAGCTTTGCGGCAGGAAGGGGATCGCGGCGGCGGCGAGCAGCCCGGCGCCGACCATGTAGAGCAAGCGGTGCCTGACCGCGCGCAGCGACAGGATGGCGAGCACGATCAGGCAGACGAGGCCCGTGCGCGCCTGCGTGCCGACGGGCAACAACATGCAGGCGAAGCACAGCGCGAAGCAGAAAAGCGAGACGCGCCAGTCGGGCTGGAAGACCGTGCCGTGCCTGCGGTACCACAGGATCAGCGGGATGATCGCGATGCCAACCGTCGACATGATCGACCCCTCGTAGAGCCCGTAGTTCTCGCTCAGCAGCAATTGCAGCGAGCCATAGCCGCCGCCGCCCGCCGCGGTCTTGATCCCCCCGGCGATCGCGATCGCCGCGGCCGAAAGCAACATGATCAGCGCGAGCGCCTCGATCCGCAGCTTGGTGCGCAGGGTCAATGGCAGGAAGATCGCCCAGACGAGCGCTTTCCAAACCCAGCTCCATTTATCCTGTGCCTCGACCGGGAAATCGGCGTTGACCGTCGTCGCCCAGCAATAGAGCAGCAGGATCACGAGCAGGCTCTGCCGACCGGACCAGCGCGTGTCACGCTTGTCGTCGAAAACGAGCCAGCCGACGATCGCGAGCCCGAAGACGATAAGCGAGATCGGGATCGAATTGATCAGGAAGTAGCTGAGCTTCTGCGGCGCGACGATGTCGATATAGCAAAAGCACAGCACGAACAGGAACTGCTTGCGAAAGCCGACCCCGATGAAGGCGAAGAGAAAGGCGACGAAGGCAAGGTCACGCATCGCGGGGCGTATCCCCCGCCGAAATTCCGGCATCGTGCCGCTGCTGCCACAGCTTGCGCGGGCTGACCTCGTGATCGAGATCGTCACGATAAAGCAGGCGCCACAGCGCGATCGCGAGCAATATATGGGTCAGCGCAATCGAGAAATTGTCGACCATCGTGCGGCGTGCCTTGGCTTTTCCTTCGCGACGCGAAACCGGTCGTCGCGGGAGGATAGTAGAACGGGGTTGACGCCGCGTTAAGGCTGGTGTGCCAAGGGGTCGGCCATGACCCGCATCCTGCACGTCCTCGATCACAGCCTGCCTGCGCACAGCGGCTACACCTTCCGCACCCGCGCGCTGATGAAGGCGCAGGTCGCGAAGGGGTGGGCGGTGGCCGGCGTGACGGGCGTTCGCCATCCGCTGCCCGGACCCGGGGTGGAAACGGTCGACGGGCTCACCTTCCATCGCACGCCGCCGATCAAGCCTGCGCCTTCGCCGCTACGCGAATGGCGCGAGATCGGGGCGTTGGCGAAGCGGATCGGGGGGCTGGTCGCCGAATGGAAACCCGACCTGCTCCACGCGCATTCGCCCGTGATGGACGGGCTGGCGGCGCTCCGCGTCGGCAAGCGGCTTGGTATCCCGGTCATCTATGAGATCCGCGCCTTCTGGGAAGATGCGGCGGTCGGCAACGGAACGGGTCGCGAAGGCAGCGCACGCTATTTTCTGACGCGCCGGCTCGAAACCCATGCGGTGCGATCGGCCGACGCGGTCGCGGTGATCTGCGAAGGGCTGCGCGGCGACCTGGTCGCGCGCGGCATCGATCCCGCGAAGATCATCGTGTCGCCGAACGGCGTCGACCTCGACCTGTTCGGTAGCCCGCCGCCGCGCGACGATGCGCTGGCGGTCGAGCTCGGTCTGGGCGCGGATGATCCGGTCATCGGCTTCATCGGCAGTTTTTACGATTACGAGGGGATCGACGACCTGATCGCGGCGATGCCCGCGGTGATCGCCACCGAGCCGCGCGCGCGCCTGCTGCTGGTCGGCGGCGGGCCGATGGAGGCGGCGCTCAAGGCGCAGGCCGCGGCCTCGCCCGTCGCCTCGCATATCTTCTTCGTCGGCCGCGTGCCGCACCAGCAAGTCGAACGCTATTATTCGCTGATCGATATTCTGGCCTATCCGCGCAAAAAGATGCGCCTGACCGATCTCGTCACGCCGCTGAAGCCGCTCGAGGCGATGGCGCAGGGCAAGCTTGTCGCCGCATCCGACGTCGGCGGGCATCGCGAACTGATCGAGGACGGGGTGACGGGCACGCTCTTCGCGCCCGACGATCCCGCGGCGATCGCGGCCGCGCTGGCCGGTCTGCTCGCGCGGCCCGAGCTGTGGGGCGAGCGGCGGCGTGTGGCGCGCGCTTTTGTCGAGGCCGAACGGAACTGGTCGTCGAATATTTTGCGTTACGAACCTGTTTACCAAAATTTGCTAGGCAATCCGGGGTCGCGAACTGGTTGAGGCCATTCCGGCGGGGCCGGAGTGACCGGGCCAAGGGTGCGAAAGACGTGGGACGATATGGACGACGATAGCGAAGCGCCGAAGAAAAGCCGCCTGCGGGCGATGCTGCGCGCCCTGCAACCGACGCTTCCTGCGGTGATCGGCGCTGCCGCGCTCACCTTCCTGTTTGCGGCGGTCATCCCGATGGCATGGGTCGCGGGAATCAGCTGGAATCTCTATCTCGACCGCCTGTCGGACCTGTTCGTGCCGCCCGTCGGTAACGGCGCGCGCCTCGCGCTTGCCCTCGCCATGTCGGCGATCGCCGCGCTGATTGCCGCCTTCGTCGCGCTGTTGATCAAGGAACCCGAGGCCTCGGGTCTGTCGGCGCTTCGCCGCAGAGCCAGCCGGACGGTGCAGGAAGAGGCGAGCGATTATGTCCCGCCGCGCCGCCGCGCTGACCTGCATCCCGACGATCTGCCGCGCGCGCCGATCCGCGCCGGTCGCGATCTTCCCGCCGAGGGGCTCGGCGTCTGGGTCGCCCCGACCGGGACCTCGCCCGAACCCGATCCCTTTCTGAGCCCCGCCGTTCCCGAGACGGCAGACTGGAGCGAGGTTGACGAGCTGGTGCTCGCCGACCTCGCCCCGGTCGAAATCGACGAGCCCGGTGCCGAACCGTGGCTGCAGCCCGTGGCTTCGACCGGCCCCGCGCTTCCCGACCCCGCCGACAATTCGCTCGGCGCGATGGTCGCGCGCCTCGAACTCGGTCTGTCGCGCAAGCGCCTGCCGGCCGCGGCGACGCTTCCGATTCCCGTCAATGACCCTGTCGCGGACGATGAGGGCGAGGCGGAAATCGACTTCGCGCTCGAAGCCGCGCTGAGCACGCTGCAGCGGATGAACCGCCAGACGCAGGGCTGAGCGACCGCGTTCAATCCTCGACGGTCAATATTTCGACGGTGAATTCGTCGGGGCTGAGCGCCTCTACGCTCAGGTCGGCGACGATATGGCCGGGCAAGCGCCACTCGACGGCCGCGAGGCGGTCCTGCAGTGCGCGAGCTTCGAACGACGATCCCGAACACCGGAAGAGGTGGCGCGCGCCGACGAAATTGGCGCTCGCCCAAGGCCGCAATGTCGAATTGCCGAGCGCAAAGCCTTCGCCCAACTCGGCGCCGAGCAGGCGGGTCAGGCGCCGGTGCGGGCAGGCGGGGCGGGCGGGCGCGGTGGGCGACCAGCGGATCATGCGCGCTTCTCCTCACGGAATGTAGCGCGCCAAAAATTCGCGCCAAAAACTCGCGCCAAAAATTAGCGGGATTATGTTAAATTCACTCCCGCTGCGGAGCGGATTCAAAGAGCCTTGCCGAGGGGGTTAATCGACCTTGCAAGGGAGGCCTTTCAACCCCTGATCTTCGAACCACCGGCAGACGTCATTGAGCCTGTCCCAACCGCGCTGCCCCCACTCATCCTTGTTGCGCTGATGCTGCCGATATCCCTCCTCACTGTTCTGCTGGAGGATGGCAATATCAGGAACCGGTTTGGGCTCCTGTTCGAACATCACCGCACTCGGGGATGAGAGCCGTGTCTGTGCCGGCCTCGAGCAGCTCGCGACAAAGATCGATGCGCTGACGATCGCTAAGGCCATTATCGGGAACACCCGCTGTCGCATTGTCGAAGTCCTTCCTTGCTTGTGCCTCGGCCCGTCGCCGCACCTCTGCGCGCTGGGCAGCCGAGGCGTCGGCCTTACGGCCCGATCGCTCCAGTTTCGCGGACGTCGTCGCCTCATGGTTTTCGATGACCTTGGCGTCGTGACGAGAGAAGAAGATGCTCTTCGCGGCAAGCGCGAGCAGAACGGCTGTTATGAAGACGAGCGCCCATGCGAGAGGGCGAGCTGCGCGGATACCGACATATTCCGATAGCTTTAGAGCGAGCAGGGCGATCATCGCGGCAAACCTCCATCATAAGCGCTGGCGGCGCGATCATCCTCACCCTCGATGCTCGCGTCGCGCCAGCGCGCCTTCCAGCGACCGACAGGGCCGCCGAGTGAGAAGGTGCCCAGGATGACAACCTGGATGCCGATGGCGCCGAGCGCGATCATGGCGAGGATCTGGAGCCGGAGGGTTTCGGTGCCGATGCCCCATCCGCCCCTCCAGACGATACCGATCAGCACGGCGAGGTAGAGCGCGGTCGCGATCGCACTGCCCCACAAACGATCGATCATCCAATGCCGCTTGGCCTCTGCCGGCGTGCGCGGGTCGGCCGGTTCAGACATCAAATGCTCCCATTACCATCACCCAACACCCCCAAGCCAGCAAGGCCGCGCGCCGCTGCATCATTTTGGCACCATCGGAAAAGTTAACATCGTTGCGCCGATGCAGCGACGTCCTAGAAGTCGGGCATGAGCGAAGCGAAATCCAAAAATGCGGCGACGATCGTCGGCCTCGACATCATCCGGTTTGCCGCCGCTTTCATGGTGATGTGGTTTCACCTTGCATACTCGACATGGGCGGCTCGAAGCACCCCCTATCGCTTCTCGGGCGGCGTTTTTGACGCCCCGCATCTCGCCAGCTTCTCTAACTGGGGATGGGTCGGGGTGCAGATTTTCTTCGTGCTCTCCGGCTTCGTGATTGCTTTCTCTGCCCAAGGGAAATCGCCCGCCAGTTTCGCCCGCAGTCGATTTCTCCGTCTCTATCCGGGCGCATGGGTCTCCTGCGCGGCCATTGCGCTGATTTGCATCGCGCTTCATCTGACCGCGACATCGCCGTTTGCGGCCAAAGACCTTGTGGTCTTGACGCTGAAGTCCGCCGCGCTGTGGCCGGTGGCACCTTGGCTCGATAGCGTGTTCTGGACTTTGGGCGTCGAGATGTCCTTCTACGCCGTGATTTTCGCCGTACTTCTCGTCGGGCGATTTCATCAAATCGGCAACGTCCTCGCCGTGATTGGAGTCCTGAGCTGCGCTGCCATTTTCGCTGCCGAACTGGCTCTGCCGATTGCAATAAGGGAACGATGGGCCGAACTGACGCTCCTCCCGCACGGCATCTATTTCGCGCTGGGTGGCTTTCTCTGGATTGCCACGACGCGGGCTCTGAGGTCGGTAGAGTATGTGCTCATCGCCACATTCACCGTCGCTGCGATGTTCGAGATATCGGCTTGGGCGGACCACCTTCAGGTGCCTGCGCTGATCCCATGCATGATCTGGCTCGGGGCTACGCTCGCAGTGCACCTTGCCGCGCAACACAACACTCTGCTGATCGCACTTCTGCCGAACCGCGCTCCGAATTTCGTCCGCAACTTGGGGCTGGCAACCTATCCGCTCTACTTGCTGCACACCGCTGTCGGCGCCTCCACTATGAGCTGGCTGATTAGATCTGGCGTCAATCAGCATGTCGCTCTCGCGATCGGCATGGCCGCAGCGGTAGGAGCATCCCTGCTGGTAGCGCTACATGCCGAACCGGCTGTCAGGGCGTTGACCAGCAAGGTCATGACAGGGTTATCCCTTTCGTCACCGCCAAAGCCGCAGCATCCGCTAGAACAGAATTAATCTTGTCGGCGGGCGGATCGCGCATCAGGCCATAGGCTGCTATCTTGCCGTTAAGCGGGTTGGTCGCCGTCCCCCGAACGCCAAGCGTCAGAGGGGTGCTTGCCGAGATTGCCACCCAGCCATTCGTTATCGTTGTTGAAGCAGCCGCGACAATCGTGGTGCCATTCCGCAGAATGACGATCTGATCGAAGATTTCTGCGCTAACGAGATACCAGTTGCCCGGCGACAGCGTCAGACTGGTTGCCGTGACCGTTACAGCACCGCCATTGAAGGCGATGAATTCAAATTGGTTCGAGGCATTAACCCGAAAATGGAACTGGCGATTTGATCCGCCGTCGTCGCGGGCAGAAAAAATCTGCACGGCGCCCGTCGCGCTGATCGAAACGATAGCCCACATGAACAAGTGGCGGCTATTGAACCCCGCGCTGTGCGGTACTGATACAAGATCGTTCAATCCATCGAATTGAAGGCCCTGCGCAATCCAGGTTGGATCGTCGCTAGCCACAGATGCAGACTGCCCCAAGGTGCCGTTGCGCCCATAGCCACTACTGTCGGCCACTGTCTGGCCCGAACCAGCGTCGAGTTTTCCGTAAAACTGATAGAGGCTGCGATAACCGCTGCCCGCCTCGATCGCGTCCTGTGCCACCCACGAAGCGGTCGCACGATGATAGGCTTCGTAAACCTCGCGCTGCAGCACGGCCTGTATGATGTTGTCAGCGGCGACTTTGGACAAATAGCGGTGTTGGCCCGAAGGATTGGCCGATTTGACCGTATAGTTGTTGGTGTCGAATGTCACATCCTGCGGCGAGGAGAGCCCGAACAGCGCCCCCCCGCTCACCGGGTCCGTGCCAAGGCCGAAATGCGCGTAGAACGTCGCGATGTGGTCCCATACCGGCAGGGGGTTGTAATTGCCCTGAAACAGGTTGATTCCCCGCATGTTGGGGTCAGTGGATGTCGTAAATCCGTAATCCGTCGGCAGGTAGTTTAGGATTGTGTTTCCAGCCTCGTACCCCGCCCAAATCACCGGAATGCCAGCAGGAACATTTGCGCAGAAATACGCTGCTGCGGGCTGATCGGTATGAATGTTCGCTTCGGAAAAGGCCGCGTTGGTGAAATGGCCGCCCATGCAATAGATAGCGGCGCATTTTTGCGCGAGTAGCGCCTTGCCAGCCGCGTCAGCGAGCAAGCGGGCAATGCTGGTGAAGCCGCCGGTGATGATGACCTTGCATGTTCCATCAGCGCATTTGGCCAGCGCCTCCTTATAGACGGCGACCTCCGTTTGATAGCTGGTCCGAGACTTTGTCGGGTTGAACTGGTCCCGAACGGACTGGGTAAACACGCTCTGCGACCTAAGCGCAAAGGACGCAGGCGTCCCCGTTGTATCGACGACCGCGCCGACCGCAACATCGGTGTAGCCGTGAAACGCAAGCTGTGCCTCTACCATCGGCGCGGCATAGTCGTTCGCGCTAGTCACGACGAACGCCAGCAGTTTGGTGAGTCCGCGGTGATGATGCCCGCCGTTGATCGCGACGAGCGTGTTGAGGATGTCCCCCCCATCGCTATCGTTGTCGATATCATGGATAATGCCATTGGTGACGGGCGGGAGGGCGCCGCCACCCGTGTAGCCACTTGGCTTCTTGCGCTTTCCACCTGCTCCAAACCCGATTCGCATCAGCAGTAACCGATGATCACCATGTTGGATGGGGTGGAGGCCGTGACCTTGCTTACGACCATGTCGATGCGCTCGCCGGCATAGACCGGGTGCACGAACTCTACGCCGTCAACGGGCTTCAGGGTGATGGATCCGTCCGAACCTGCGCGGATGGCCTTGGTCAGCTTCGCGAGATCGCCGGAACCGGGTGTAATGATGAAAGCGTCACGCGACGGATCGTCGCGATCCGAGCGCTGGCTGGCAAAGGGATCGACTGGCGGCATTTGTCAGCTCCTCACTTGGGGTCGATGCCGACGGAGCGGCACCACGCGGCGACATCGAAACAGGGACACATTTTCAGCCACTCATGCGGCTCGACGACGCCGTCGCCGTCGCGGTCGGGCGACAGGTCACGGTGGCCGCGGATCGCCGCGCCGGGAAACTGGACAGCAAGCTCGTTGAGCAGCTTCTTCAGCTCGGCCTTCTGTTCGGGGGTGCGGGTGTCCTTCGCCTTGCCGTCGGCGCCGATGCCGCCGATGTAGCAAATGCCGATCGAGTCGGCATTGTGACCCTCGACATGGGCGCCGACCTCATCCAGCGCACGTCCCGTCCAGCGCTCGCCATTCAGGCCGATCACGAAATGATAGCCGATTTTGCGAAAGCCGCGGCGACGATGCATCGCATCGATGTCTGCAGCGGTGAAGGGTTTGCCCTCCACCGTGGCGGAGCAATGGACGGCGAGGCGAGTGATCTTGCGCATGTCGCGGTTTACCGCGCCGGGCGCCTCGCTCCCCCGTCCGCTCACGGACGCTACCGCCACTCTTCGATGGAAAAGGCCCACTTGGTTTGCGCGGCATCCTCGCGCTCAAAGGCCTCGAACTTGCGGAACAATCCGTAATGGACCGCCGTCGCCTTGGGCGGGGCGCTCGGCCCCTCGACGGCGACGATCGGCTTGCTCTCGCCCCGTTCGTCGGCGATCGCCCACAATTTGTCCAGCATGGTTTCGTCAAGGTCGACGAAGCGCCATTGAAAGGCGGTTTTCACGATGCCCGGATCGACGCCGAAGCCCCCGTCCGGATGCGCGACGACCCGCGAGGTGTCGATCGGCAGGCGGCCCGAGCCATAGGCATATGGCCATTCGACCGCGAGGCCCGCAGCCAGCACGCCGATCTGCATCGGCGTCGTCGGCTGGTTGACGACGATTCGGAAATAGCGGCCGGTGACCGGTGCCGGCAGGCGCGCGAACGCCGGATATCGGGTGCGGATATTCCCCGCCAGGCGCATGGCCTGGGCATTGACGTGGGTCGCGGTGACCGCCCCGCCGATCGCGGCGATGCTCTGGATCGTCCAGACTGCATCCGCCCGCGCATTCGTCGACCCGAGATAGAAGCAATCGACGTCCTGGGCGGACTGCAGGTCGAGGTCGATGGTCTGCGCGCCCGTGCCCGGCGCGATCCAGATCTCGCGCGGCGATGGCGTCTGCAGGTTAGCTACGCCGCTGCCCGGTGCGGTGATGTTGGCCACGATCGGCCGAAAGAGCGTCAGGCCGGCCACTACATCCTCCTCAATACGGTCAGCTTCGTCCCGCCGTCGCCGTCGATCTCGTCGGCGCCCAGGACGAACACATCGATCCCCGCCGAATATCCGCCCTTGTCGGCGCGCAGGGTCACCACCTCGCCGATCAGCTCGAGGTGAAGGCCGGGAATGCGCAGCACCTCGACCGCGAGCGGACCAGGACGGAAATCAAGCTGCCGATCGGCCTCGATCGCGGCGTCGGCCGCAAAGGCAATCGGACTGGAAATGCGCGTATCGATCGCAAGCGAGCCCCATTTGGCGGCCGCCGCTGCGTCGGCCGCGACCGTGGTCATTTCCTCGCTCTGCAGCCAAGCCGCGAAATCGCCATCGACGCTCATGGCCATCCTTCCTCGATGTCGACCGCCGCCAGCTCGACGACGTCCGTGGCCGCATCGATCGCCGCCTTCAGCGCCACGCCGTTCGCATGGCAGGCGGAAACATGCAGGCCCACCGCCACACCGGCGGCGATCATCGCCGCGGCGTCATGGGTGACGCTGCTGTTATCGGCCATCGTCCAGTCGATCGCGAAGGGTTGACCCGCCGCCTGCGCGATCAGCGCCATCGTGACCGACCCGTTCACCTTGCGCTGGCTGTCGGCGTCGGTGTCCATGCGACCAAGCGGCGTGTCGCAGCCGGAAAACTCCGCACGATCACGGCGGCGGCGCAGGGCTTCGCGCATCTCGATCTTCGCAATCGAAAAGACCAGCGCCGGGTCGATCGTGCGCGCGCGCAGCTGCAGTGTCCCGTCGAGAAAGGTTTCGAGCGTCTCGATATCCTCGTCGCCCATGTAGCCGATGACCGCCTGCCCCTCGTCGGGCTGGAGGCTGATCGTGCTCCCCGAGGTGACACGCTGAATCGTCTCGCCGGTCGCAATGTCGACAAGGAAGGCCTGAGCGGTCATTTGCTGAAGAACCTGCGCACGCGGATCGAGCCCGACGTGATGGTCCAGTTCGTGCCCGCTGTGCCGTCGCCGAGGCTTTGCGCGGCCTGCTGGAAGGCTTTCATCCGAAAGTAGAGAGAGCCGACACCGGGATTGGGGAATTCGATCGAGAAGGAGTAAGTCCCCGCCGGTGCCTGTTGCTGCGTGCTCGGTGTGACCTCCTGCACGGTGGTCCAGTTCGTGTTGTCGGGGGAGGTCTCAAGCAGGATGAAGGCGCGGTTCGAGCCCGCCGTTATCACAACGGAGCCATTGACGAAAATCGTGTCCCCGGCGTTGTTGATCGTTATCGCAGGGGTGGCGACCACGATGGCTGTGCCAGTGTTCGGGGCGTTGAGAACGACCGGCAGGTTGATCGCCGAGCCCTGGGTCGCGGTGGCTGAGGTGTTCAGCGCTCCCGGCACAATCGCGGGAAGGTCAACCCCCTGATCGGTCGCGAAATGGGCAGCGAGAATGGCGTTGATCGAGGCAATATCCCCGAGAACCTGAGTCCATGCGCCCGAATTCCATTGCCAGAGCTTCTTCGGCGTGGGCTGATACCACATGTCATTATCGAAGAAGGTGCCAGCCGGGGTAGTGTCGGAACGGATCGCAACCGCGTCGCGGCCGGGCTGGCCGACGGCGGCGAAAGCAAGGATGCGGCCGAAGTAATAGTCGCCCGAGTTGAACGAAGTGTCCAGGAAGAGGGTAAGGTTAGGCGTCGGCGAACTATTGGTGAAGAATGCCACGCCGTTCTTGGAGTAGACGACACTTTTACCGTTGTAGGTGACGGTGAAGACGTCGCCGATCGACGCCGGTGCACCCATGTCGTGCACCATGCTGTTGCTCTGATAAACCTGCACCGTGGATCCGCCCGCGATATAGATCGCAAAATCCAGCGAGGTGTAGCTTGCATCGGTCGTCGGGTCGGTATTGAGGCCGACCATAAAGCCGCCAAGGTTGTCGACAACGAAGCTGACAGACGCGCCGCCCTTGAAGCTCTCGGTCGAATGGATCGAGCCATTCCAGCCGGCGACGGCAGGCGTGCTGATCAGCTTGTTACCGGCAAGGATCGCGTTGGCCTTTACGGCAAGCCCGAAGTTAGGTGGCCCTGCATAGGGCGACCAAGCGTAATCGGCAGGATTCGTGCTTTCGACCGCCGTCGTTTTGCCGGTTGCGATCCCTTGGTAAACCCGGTCACCCGGCGCGCCCGTCGTGAAGTTGAAGCTGCCGTTATCCGCGTCGGCATAGGCGTACCAAGTATAGAAGGTCGTACCATTCGCGCCCGGCGCGCCCGGCGCGCCAGGCGCACCTGCCGCGCCGGGAACACCATTGGCGCCGTCTTTGACGAGCGAAATGCTGACCTGATCAAGGATCGCACCGCCCGCGATCGATGCCGTGATTGTCATCGATGTAGCGGTCGGGACGGCCGGCGATCCGTGGGTCCGCGCCCAAAGGATGATGTCGCGAGCATCGGCCGCTGAAATCGCCCGACTGTCGCCCGTGCCGGTCAGCCCGGTGACGGCGCCGGTCCCAGATCCGTGAATGTTGCCGGCCTGATCCTTGACCTCCCAATATGTCAGGTCGGCGGTATTCTGCCGCACCGCCTTCAGCTCGATTGCAGCGGTGTCGATCAGCGCGCCCGCCGCGTCGACGCTCACCGTGTTGCGGCTGGCAGAAACCTTGACCGCGTCCAGGATGGCAACAGAGATCTCGCTCGCTTGATGGATCTGGTGATTGCGCCGATATCCCAGCTTGCGCGATTTGACCGGGGGCAGCTGCCTTTCACGGCCGATAAACTGCGCTTCAAAGCTCGCGACAGGCGCCTTCCACGCCCATTCGCCAACGCGGATCGTCCCGTCGGGCTGCAGCACCCAGAACAGCGATACGCCGAGGAACAGCCGGTCGATCGCCTGCGCGACCGTGTCGCTGGTCGACGCGATATGCAGGCCGACAGTCGCCGTGCGCAAAGCATCGGCCGCCGCCTGATCGTCGATCGCCGGACCCGCGACCGCGGTCAGCATCCGCGCCGCGATCGCTACGGCCGTGTCGGCATAGCCGCCCGCCGTCTCGCCGCGAATATCGGCGGTCAGCGGTCCCGCGGGCTGCGTCCACCATTTGGCGCAGGCGATCGACGGCGCGACGACACCCCCGCCTGCAGGCGCGGCGGCGGCCTGCAGCGCGGCAAAGGTCGCCGCTATGCTGCCTTGCCATGCCAGCACGGTGATGGTCCCTGCGCGCCCCATATCGCGCAGCGCGTCGAACGCCTGCCACGGCTTCGACGGATCGCCGAACTCATAGATATTGTTGACCTTGTCGAGCAGGCGGCCAGGAATATTGAACAACTGGCCCCAGCTCCGGCGCTTCTCGCGCCCCGCCGCCTCGGCCGGCCCCTCGATCCCTCCCGTCCCGGCAAAGCCGGTGCCCAGGATCGGCTTGTCGAGCAGCTTGCCGGGGTCGGTGATCGCAAAGGCGAGCTGGCCCTCATTATTCGCGACCCCCGCGATCGTGCCCGTCAGGCGGCGGGCGAGCGCGCCCAGCTCGTCGCCGGCATCGATCAGGATCGACGCATCGCGCCAGTACAGCGCCGATAGCGTCTCGATCAGCGTCGTATCGCCGGGCATGAACCCCAGCTCACCGTTCGTCGGCACCGTGCCGCCTGTCCAGCCATTGTCGTCGAATCCGAAGGCGGCGCGAAAGCGCGGCATTGCGACGACGCCCGCCCGATAATGCTCGCCGCCACGATAATAGGCGGTTTCGGTCCCGCCGCCCGCCAGCCGGACCACCGACTCGGCGCCGGTCGCGATCACCCGCGGCCGCGCTTCGATGAAACAGATCTCGCTGCTCAAAGGTCGACGCTCCGCGCGATCGAGGCGCGCGCCTGGACGGCCGAGGCCGCAATGCCCGCAGCGCCTCCAGACCGCAGCAGCGTGCGGATCTCGGACAGGATGTCGTTGCCCTCGTTGGTCAGCTGGTTTTGCGTCTGCATCGCCTTCGCGGTGTCGACGGTCGCCTGCTGCGCCGCGCGGATGCGCTCATTCTCGGCCGCGATGATCGCCTCGGCCGTGCTGATCGCGTTCGCGCGATCGGCTGCATATTCGCCGCCCGCGGTGCCATAGGCTTCGCGGCTCGTCTCGACCAGGCGGCGCTGCAGCTCGGCCAGCTTGTCGGCCGCGCCGTCGACACCCTTCTCGGCATCGGTTTTCGCGGTCGCGATCTCGGTCAGCAGCTTCGACCGGCGATCGGCGGCCGTGCCCTCGAACAGGTCACCGAACTTCAGGTCATCCAGCAGCGACTGCAACGACCCGACCCTCGACGCCAGGATCTGTTCGACCAGTTTGGCGCGGTCCTCGGCGTTGCGCGCCTCGATCTTGGTGACATCGAAGCCATATTGCGTCGCGATCCGGACGCGCTCTTTCGCCTGCGTCTCGAATTCGCGGAACTGCCGCTCCAGGGCGCCGCCGAGCCCGGTGACGATTTCCTCGACCTCGCGGACCTTCAGGGCTTCCTTGACCGCCTTGTCGATGTCGCTGCTCGATTTCAGCGCCTTCATCACCGCGGCCGATAGCCCCTTGATGCCGCCGTCGCCGATCGCGTCGAACGCCGCCGCCATGACCGCGGCCTCGTAATCGTCGTTGAAATCGAGCCCGCCCTGGCTTTTCTTCAGCCTGCCGCGACCGGTCGGGTCGACGTGCCAGCTATCGCCGCTCTTGCCGATCGAGACGGAAAAATTGCCCAGCTCGCCGCCGAGCTGGTCGGCGATCGACTTCAGCACGCCCTGCACCGATTCGGCCGCCTCGCCTGCGGCCTGCTGGTATTTCTTGCTGCCGGTGATGACCGCGTCGCCGTCGGCGCTGGTGATGGTGGCCGACGCGCGCGGGGTTTTCTTGAACAGCCCGCCGACGAAGCCGCCGAGCACCGAACCGATGATATCGCCACCGGGGATCGGCAACGCGGCGCCGATCGCGCCGCCCACCTGGGCCCCGGTGGTGCTCATCTTCAGGCCCAGCGCCTTGCCGATGCCGGCGACGAAGGTGCCGGTCTGCGCGCCCTCGAATGCGCCGCCCAGCTTTTCCTTCAGCTTGTCGGGCAGGCCGGGGAATTCCTTCAGCGCGCCCAATATGCCTCCGACCGGCCCCGCGGTCAGATAGCCGGCGACGCCGCCCTGCAGGGCAGGCGACAGCTTCTGGAAGAATTTCGCGCCGAGGAACTGGTCGAACAGCTTGGCAAAGGGGTTGTAGATCGCGCCCGCTAGATCGCGCAGGAAATCGGTCTGCTCCTTCATCACCTGCCCGCCGATCGGCCGCGCGCGCGATCCGGTCACCACGATCTCGTCGCCGGCCCCGGCCTGCTGCGCGCCCGAAAAGACGTCGAGGAAGGATTTGGCGCCCTTGCCGATCGACGTGGGCGCAACGGTGCCGTTGATGCGCGCGGTCGCGCCGGCCACCGCGTCGGTGAAGAGCTTCAGCGCCGCCGACGACTTGCCCACCCCGCCTTCCAACCCGTTCACCTGCTTCGCCAGATCCTCGATCTCGCGATCGAGCGGCGATTTGCCGCGAACCTTCTTTTCCAGCGCGCGCAGGCTGTCACCGAACAGGCTCTCGACGAGCAGGCGGCCCTGCAACTGTTTGATCGACCGCTCGATATTCTTGAAAAAATTGCCCGCGCTGCCGCCGCTGAACAGATCCTCGAGCGCGCCGCGCAGGTCGCCGATCGACGTCATATAGATCGAGATGATGTCCTGACGCTTCGCGAGCAGATCATTGATCCGTTCCTCGGCCGCAACCGTCTGCTCCACGCCTTCGCGAACCTTGGCCGTGATCGGGACGCCTCGTTCCTGCAGGGATTGGATCTTCGCCAGCACCTCCGCTTCGCGCTCGCGGCCCGCAAGGATCAGCAGCTGCTGCTCGCGCTGTTCACGCGCAGCGCGGATCATGTCGTTGAACGGCCCATTGACCGTGTCGGCCGCCACGATCTTCAGCTCTTTCGCCCGCGCGACGAGCTGCTCCCAGTTCGGCGGCTTGCGCTCGCTCAGCACCGCGATCACGCCGTCCAGCTCCTCGATCGCGGTCTTCGCTTTGACGATCCCGTCGGGTAGCGGGACGAGCCGCTGCTGGATATCGTCCAGCGGCTGGGTCAGGCCGGCCATCACCGCCTCGCGCGCCTGCTTGGCCTCGCCGATCAGCTTTTCAAACGACGGCGGCTTGCGCTTGCCCAGATCCTCGATCAGCCCGTCGAGCTGGCGAAGGTCGGTAAACGCCTTGTCCAGCCCGCGCGGTGCCGGATTGTAACCGTCTGCGATCCGCGCGATCTTCTCGGCCGCGCTGTCGCCGAAATTGGCGAGTGCGTTGGCGCCGCCCCCCTTGGACGGCGTGCGACCCTTCGGCCCCTTGGTGCGGAATTCGGTGGCGAGCTTGCCGCTATCGAGCGACTGCTCGATCAGGTCGGCCGCGCGACGATTGAGCTCGGCGACGGCGCCGTCTCGGAACGCTGCCGTGACCTCTGCCTGGTTGAAGCCCGTTCCCTTGAAATCGATGCTTTCGGTCATCTTGACCGCATCGGCGCGCGTGATCCGACCGGCCTCGACTCCCCCGGCGATCATGCCGAGTTGCCGCCGGTTGGCGAGGATGTTCGAAAACTGCTTGGGATCGGCGCCGTACTGCTGCGAACCGACAAATTGGCCATAGAGCCGCGCGCTGTCGAGATTGCCCGGATTGAGCAGGCGGTCGGTCGCGCTGCGCGCATTCGCTTCGGCCTTGGCGGCATCGGCGCGCAGGCTGATCGCCTGCAGGCGGGCGTTGATGATCAGCAGCTCGTTCTGGGTCTTCAACTTGCCCGATACGCTGTCGAAGATCTGGCCGAGCACCGACTGCGCCGAGGCAAGGCCGTTCGCACCGGCCTCGGCGGCCGCGCTGGCATCGGCGTTTTCGAACAGCTTGGACGCGAGCGCCGCGGCGAGCGGAATGCCGACGCCCAGGGCGATGCCGAACGGCCCGCCCATGAAGGCTGCGAATTTGGCGAACCTGCTGGATGTGCCGTTGACCTCGCCGCCGAGCAGCGCGATCGCGCCCTGCATCTGCGATGCCTGCTGCGAAAAAGCGCGCAAGAAGGGCGTGCCGCCCTCGATCTGGATGAAGAAGTCCTGGAACTGCTGGCCGATCTGCATCTGGCCGGCGCGATTGCGCGCCTGCGCCCGTGCGATCGCGTCGGCCGCCTCCTTTTCGGCGCGGGCGGCGGCCTTGGCCGCGCGCTCCTGGTCCTTTCGCGCGCGCTCGACCTCTTTCGCCGCGCGCGCGGCTTCGCGATCGGCGGCGGCAGTGGTCGCCGTCGCGGCCGCAGCGCCGCGCGCCGACGACGCGAGCTGGTCGAGCCCGCCGGCTGCGCCCCTGGCGCGCTGCTCGGCGGCATTCAGCTGCCCGACAAGCCCGTCGTCGCGCGCCCTGAGCCGGGCTTCAAGAACCGTTTCTGCGCTCACCGGGCCGCCTCTGCGAACGTCTCGAGCGCGGCATGCTCCATCGCCTGCAGCGCGGGCAGCGTCGTCGGGGTGATGTCGATGCCGGCCAGATCAGCCATCGGCCGCACCGCGGAATAGTCCAACCCGGTGCGCAGGCCCGAAAAGGGGTGGCGATGCCATTGGGTGCCGAGCGCAAAGAACAGCGCGACGACGGGCGCATCGTCGGCGTGGATCTCGACCTCTTCCTCGGTCGGCCGCGGGCCGGTCAGGAAGCGTTCAGGAATTTCGGTCAGCTGCGTTACCACGTCGTCGGCCTTTTGCCTTCGGCCGCCACGCCCCGAGGCCCAGGCGCGGGCGACCGCCCTCAGTTTCCCTTGCGGCGCTCCGGCTCGCCGCGGCGGACCTCGCGGAACGCCGTCGCCACGCCCCATGCGAAATTCGGGACGCGGAGCAGGCGCCCCAGATTTTCCGGATTGAACGGCAGCGAGGATCCGTCCTCGTCCAGCACGTCCTTCCAATCGACCATCATGCGCTGCACGAACGGAACGAACTGCGCGCTCAGCGGCTTGTCCGCATTATCCGCTGCATCGCCCAGCAACGCGGGCATCATGTCGGTTTCAAGCTGCTTGAACTCATCCTCGTCCAGGATGACGAAGCGGCCCTGGATCTCGTTGGTGACGATCTCGCCCTCTTCGGTCACGCCGTTGAAGCGGATGGGCCACCATGCATGGGGCTTCGATACGATCTTGTATGTCAAGGCGGCCTCCTGTCGGTTAGTCGGGGGATGTTCGGCTCCCCCGTGCCGGACGCTGGTCGCCGCGGGACTGCTGGCGCGACCTCTCCGGTGTGCCGTGGCCTCGACCGGAAGCCGACCCGAACGTCAGCTCCCGGCGTCAATGGCCGCTCGGGCGGTGGTTATTTCGCGACGATGATCAGATCTTCCTGCCCCGGCCCGACGGTCAGCAGTAGGTCCAGATCCCACATCAGCTTCTTGTCTTCCTCGCGCTCGGTGATCGCGGTCACCTGGGTGTGCGCGCATCCGATCTCGATGATATTGCCGGCGACCAGGCCATGGGTGCCAGACAGGTCGACGATCGCGCTCGATCGCAACGTCTGCAGGAAATTCTTGGTCGCGACCGAGGGCGCCTCGATCGACAGGCGGCCCGTGATGCCGTGATCGCCGCGGTTGACGTAGCGCGCCCCGATCAGGGCGCGGACCTTGGCGTCGAGGTTCGCGTTCAGCTCAAGGCTGCGCGTGATGCACGCATAGCCGTCCAGCTCGATCAGCGTATTCTCGAGGTTGCACTCGACCGGGTCTTTCCACCGCGTCAGGGTCGCGGCGCCGGGCGCGTTGACGTCGAACGGCGTCGCGGCCGGCAGCATGCCGACATAGGCAAAATTGAGGAAAGGATAGGCGCCCGCGGTCCAGTTGATACCGAAGGTGCCGCGCGAACCGAGCGCCTTGCGCCGCTGGTTGCCCATCCAGTGATAGTGGGTCAGCGACGACTGTGCCGCGCTGGCGGCGGCAAACTGCTGGGTCGCGCTCGTCGTCGCGACGAGCACCGGAGCGGCCATGCCGCATCCCTCAAGCAGCTCCATCCACGGCGGCGCGGTGCCCGCGGCGCCGGAACCGGCCATTTCGGTTTCGAAGCGGATCGACTGGCGCTCGTTTGTCGAAGCCTGCGGCGTTGCGCCGAAGCTGCCGCTGTCGAGGTTGCGCTGCAGCGCGTCGACCTCGACCGGCGTCGCCGAGAAGTTGCGCGTCAGGATCGCGTTGGCGGCAAGGGTCGGCGCGGCGTCGGTGCCGTAAACCGTCTCCTTTTTCGAGGTCAGGACTTTGACCGCATCAACCATTGTCATTCTCCTCTTCGGCGGGGATCAGCGCCGGATCGACTTCGATGCCGGCATCGGCCAGCCAGCGCAGGCGCGCCGGGCCGGAGATCGGCAAACCCCATTGGTCGAGCGCAAGCCCGGTATCTTCGTCGACCGGCATCGGCCGCGTCGGATCGCCCTGGGTGGCTTCGGGCTCGGCCGCCGCCGGCTTGCCCTTCCGCCCCTTGCCGCCCGTCGCGGTGGGCTGGGTGTCGACGATTTCTTCGTCGCCGCTTGACTGGGGCGCGATATCGGTGCCACCTTCCGCCATCAGCTCGTTCCTTTCCTGAGTCTCCACGCCGTCCTAAAGTCGACGGCCCACGCGACCCCCCACCCGTCAGCGGACAGGAGCGACCCACCCGCATAGTTGACCGGCCCCGCGGCGTCGGGGTGCGTCCAGCCGATCAGCGCATCGATCACGCGGCGCTCTTCTTCCTCGAGCTGGCGCGAGATGCCGCCCTCGACGCGCACTGCCGGCTTCACGACGATGACGACGCGGAATTGTGCCTGGACGCGCTGGTCATGGATTCCGGTCTGATCGCTGTCGCGCGGCGCGGCGTCGCGCGCGGGAATGACGAAATAGGCCGGACTGATCGCGGGCGCGTTCTTCAGACCGGCGAATTCGATCAACCCCTCGACCTTCTTGCAGCCACGCGCCTCGAGGCGATCGACGATCGGCGCCGCCGCGATCATGCCGATGCGCCCTGGCCGAACGCGCGGAGCAGGTGGCGCACGAGAATACGGTCGATCCGCATGATTGCATCGTCAGAGAAGCCGAGGAACGATCGCCGCGGCATCGTGACGCTGGCGCGATAGCCGAAGGGCGTCTTCAGCGCCTTGCCGACTTTGGCGCGAATCGTGCCGCCCCACTGGTGGATGCGGCCATAAATCGCCGGACCGCCCGTCTGATACACGCCGACGGCTGCGAAATCCTCGCCGCTCTGGCGCTCGAGCGCGTTGAACAGGTCGCCGCTGTCGAACAAGGTCTTGCGGCCTTCCTCGATCGCCGCGGCGGACTTTGCCCAGGGAATGCCCAGCGGATCATGCTCGCCGCGGAAATTCTCGAAACTGTCCTCCAGCATCACTTCGGAGGCCTCGGCCATCGGCGCCGACAGGTCGACCGCCGCCGCCTTCATCCGGCGCAGCGTCGGCGCCAACACGTCGAGCGTCTCGATCTCGAGGAGCAGGCCGCCGCTCATGGTCAATAGTCCGAAAGGCCGTTGGCATAGCGCCGGCCACCCGAGTGATAGGACACGGTACCGCCCTCGGTCGGCGCCGTCGCCGCGGGCACGCCGGGCAGGCTCGACTTGCCGTCCTCGACCCTCTCGAGCGCGCGCAGCGCGAGCTTGGCCGGACCGTCGATGCCTTCGGGCGCCCCGTTCGGATACAGGCTGGCTCGCGCAATGTCGCCGATCCACACTTTGACGATCTGTGGTACGTCGACCAGCGGCAGCGCGTAACGGCCCGACAGCGGCGCCTCGACCTTTGCCTGCGCGGCGATCAGTGCGCCTACGAGCAGTTCCTTGCCGATTCGGCCGTCGCCGCGCTCGTCGGTCATGCGGACAGTCTCGTCCAGGCCGAAGCGATCGACGAATTCCGCGATTGACAGCATCGGCGCGCCGCCGTCGGGCATGGCCCAGGCAAGATCGAGGACAACGACCTCGACCTCTTGCTGCACGCGCGCGCCGCTCGCATCGTCGACCGTCACGGTGATCAGGTAACGTTCGCCAGCCGAGCCGCCTTCGACGATCAGCGTCAGCGCACCGGCGAACAATTGACCCTCGGCCTCGACCGGCTGCGCGCCCGATACGAGCCCGCGATCCACGACATCGATCGCGACCAGCGCGCTGATCGTCGCGATCCCGCCGAACTCCATCGGCAGGCGTGACACCTCGACGGGCTGTTTGACGATCAGTTTCATCGGCCGTTCAACCATCCTGAAAAGCGGGTGAAGACGTGGGCGAGCGCGGCGGCGACGGTATCGAGGAACAGCCCGCCCAGGACGAGCGGCCACAGCAGGACGGCGCCCACGCCCCACGCGGCCAGCTCGGCGCGATCCGCCCTGGGCGCGACCGCCACGCCGATTGCAACGATCGCGGCCAGCGCGGTCGAGATGCCGAGATAGAGGAGCCCCAGCGCAACCATTCTACACCCCCGACAGGGGGTAGAGGGTCAGCGACCAGGCGAAGGCAAAGCCGAGGATCCATCCGATCGCGCCGAGCAGTGCGATCAGCACCCCGACCAGGAAGATCGCCAGCCCCGCTTCGAACAGCGGGGCATAGCCCCACGGCGCGGCGCGGATCACCGGCAGGGCCATCAGGATGACGCCCGCCAGCATGATCACGGCGCCGATGTTGGAAACCAGCGCCGCCACGAATTACGACTTGGTCGCAGTGGCGGGCTTGGCGGCGGCGGTCTTCTTGGCCGCCGGCTTCGCCCCGGCGGGCTTGGCCGACGGGGCCGGAGTGGGCGTCGGAGTGGGCGTCGGGGTCGGGGTCGGCGTCGGAGTCGGGGTGGGCGTCGGGGCGGGC